>TARA_R110000751_G_scaffold2470_4_pt1 | contig 244856 bp, 241 predicted proteins | sample TARA_R110000751 | Tara Oceans TARA_R110000751 (sample SAMEA4398001) | marine metagenome | biome: Polar Biome; feature: [MES] marine water layer (ENVO:01000295) within the mesopelagic zone...; material: water (ENVO:00002006), including particulate matter (ENVO:01000060) such... | reverse complement strand
ATTAGTAAGTCTGTACGCCATTGGTGTTGCCATTGGTGCACCCATTTTAACAGCCTTAACTGGTAAAATTCCAAGAAAACAATTACTAATGGGAATTATGTTACTATTTATAATTGGTAACGGTTTAGCAGCTATTTCACCATGTTTTGAGTTGTTGCTATTATCTAGAGTGGTAACAGGTTTTGCACACGGTGTATTCTTTTCTATCGGGTCTACCATTGCAGCTAGTTTGGTGCCAAAAGATAAGAGAGCAACAGCTATTTCTATAATGTTTGCAGGTCTTACTGTGGCTATTGTAACCGGTGTGCCTTTAGGAACATACATTGGTCAGAATTTTGGATGGAGAGCTACTTTTATTGGTGTTGCCCTTTTAGGGTTAGTAGGTGCAATAGCTAGTTTAGCTTTGGTTCCTAAAAACATCAAACAATCGGCTCCATTACGACTTATAGACCAATTAAAAGTAATTAAGAATCCGTCTATTTTATTGGTGTTAGCCATTACTGCATTTGGTTATGGTGGCACGTTTGTCACTTTTACCTACTTAACTCCGCTGTTAGAAGAAGTGACTGGTTTCTCTTCAAATATGACTAGTGTATTTCTTTTAATTTATGGTATTGCAATCGCGATTGGAAATATCATAGGTGGTAAAGTATCTAACAACAAACCAGGAAAAGCATTATTGGTAATGTTTGCGTTACAAGCCATCGTATTGTTTGTGTTATACTTCACCGCTTCTAGTCAGATTTTTGCCATAGTAACCCTGTTTTTTATGGGAATATTAGCTTTTTCAAACGTACCGGCATTGCAATTATACGTAGTGAAAATGGCGGAAAAGTACTTACCAGGAACCGAAGACGTAGCATCTGCCTTAAACATTGCGGCTTTTAACGTCGGTATTGCCATTGGCGCTTATGTAGGCGGAATGGTTGTAGAATCGAGCTTAGGTATTGAAGCAACACCTTGGGTAGGCGGTATTCTAGTAATTGTAGGGTTCTTGTTGACACTTGTTTTATTCAAAAGAGAAAAAATATAAATATAATAACGATGACTACATTAAAATTTAGAAATAACGACGAAATGCCAATTTTAGGATTAGGAACTTTTAGATCTGAACCTAATGAAGTGTACAATGCTGTTCTTTAGGCTATTAAAATCGGATACAGACATATAGATTGTGCTGCAGCTTACGGAAACGAAAAAGAAGTTGGTAATGCCATTGCTGAAGCAATTAAACAAGGTTTGGTTACAAGAGAAGATTTATGGGTGACTTCCAAATTATGGAATGCTTCCCACGGAGTTGAAAATGTGATTCCTGAACTGAACCAGACTTTAGAAGATTTACAACTAGACTATCTAGACCTGTATCTTATCCACTGGCCAGTAGCTTTAAAAAAAGGAACAGAAATGCCAGAAAAAGCATCCGATTTTATTCCATTATCAGAAGTGCCATTAACTAATACTTGGAAAGGGATGGAAGCTGCTCTGGAGCAAGGTCTTACAAAGCATATTGGCGTGAGTAATTTCAATGAAAGTCAGTTGAAAGAAATACTAGCGACTGCAGTGCATCAACCAGAGATGAATCAAGTAGAAATGCATCCGTTTTTACAGCAGAAAGAATTAAAAGCATTATGCTCGCATTTTGATATGCATATAACAGCATATGCACCATTAGGTTCACTTGTAGATGAAAACAACACTTTACGTTTGTTGGAAAATGACACTATAAAAAACATTGCCAACGCAAGACATATGTCGCCTGCACAAGTTGCATTGGCATATACTATGCAACGAGGCATTGCGGTAATTCCTAAATCTATTAATGAAGCGAGATTGCTTCAGAATTTAGAGACTTTAAACCATACGCTTACAGAAGAAGATATGACGTTACTGAAGGATTTAGATAAGGGACACCGCTTTATAGATGGTAAATTTTGGGAATTTGAAAACGGACCATACACTGCAGATAGTATCTGGAATAACTAATCTTGAAAATTATCAGGTGTCCTGAGAGATACCTGATGATTTCAAAAATAAATAACACTATGAATCCATTTGATAAATTATACAAACCAGGTAAAATGACACTTGGTATAGAGTTTCCTTTAGATAACGATTGGTCAACAGAAGGAAACCGCAAACGTTTGGAAGACAATAGACCTTTTGGAGTACCCGATATTTCTAACCATTTAGCATTAGCACAACAAATTGATGAAGCAGGTTTTGCTGCTTTATGGATGCGAGATGTTCCTATATATGACCCTAATTTTGGTGATGGAGCTCAATTGTTTGATACGCTTCCATATTTAGGCTATTTATCTGCAGCTACCAAAAACATTTTGTTGGGTACAGCTGCCATAGTATTGCCATTATAACAACCTATAAAATTAGCGAAAGCTGCTGCTACCATTGAAAATTTAAGTGATGGCAGACTTTTGTTAGGCTTGGGTTTAGGAGACAGACCAGTGGAGTTCCCAATGTATAATATTAACTATAGCAAAAGACCTGAAATCTTTAGACAAAATCTTGATATCATCAAAGAAGCTTGGAAAACAAATAGCAATTTAAAATCTAAGTACGATTTTTTAACTAGTGGAATAGAAGTGTATCCTAAACCGAAAAAAGACATTCCACTTGTAGTAGCTGGTCATTCCGGACAAAGTATTAATTGGATTGCCAAAAACGCACAAGCTTGGTTTAATTACCCAAGACCTGTTGCCGAAACTTTAAAGAACAGAAAATACTGGTGTAATGCTTTATATGATGAAGACCAAGCAGCAAAACCTTATATCTCTGCTATACATTTAAACTTAGATCCAAATGATAATGCTGCTTTTAAACCACAGCGTTTTGGAGGTACGGTAGGCATCAACCATCTTACCGAATACTTAAAGTCCTATGAAAATGTAGGAGTCAACCATATGGCAATAAACCTTAGAAAGTCTGAAACTCCCGTAAGTGAGGCTATTGCAAAAATTGAAGCAATTGTTTTACCAGAGTTTGATACTATCTAGTATTTCCACTATTCTTTAAATGATTCATAAAAAAATTGAAGAATAATAATTTCTGCATTAAAAACGTGTGGCTACACCGTATATAATTTATTGCTGGCTTCTTCACTTCTTACGAAAGTCCTCGCGGACTTTCCTGATCAGTAATTATTTGCTAACTTAGTTGCTTAAACACGCAACAAACCCTATACAACAAAGCTTATAATTAATGGCTAGTTCTAGCCTAATTACGAAAATCCTCGCGGATTTTCTATTTGGTTTTTATTTGCTAAATTAGATGCTTAACCACGCATCAAACCATATACAACAACGTTGTAGTGCATTGGATAAAAACTTAATAATGAGAATAATATATTGCGATAGTGTATTGGATAATAAGATAATCGAACCTGATTATGAAGAAGAAAAAAAATCTGCGGTTAATTGTGGATTTAACTTTTCATTAATCAGCTTTGAAGAATTGACGGATGGAAATATCGTAACAGCTTTAAGGTTTATAAAAGAACCTGAAAATAAAGAATTGGGAATTTATCGAGGCTGGATGCTTACACCAAATCAATACCGAAATTTATATGACGGACTTTTAAAAAAGAACATTGAGTTGATAAACTCTCCTGCTGAATATCAGCATTGTCATTATTTACCCGATTCATACGAAAAAATAAAGTCTAAAACTCCAAAATCAAATTGGACTACGGAATTGAATACTGATACTATAATTGAATTGGTAAGCAACTTTGGAGAGAGTCCAATAATAGTAAAAGACTTCGTGAAATCTGAGAAACATAATTGGGATGAGGCTTGCTTTATTCCAAATGCATCTGATTCTGAAAAAGTAAAATCTGTAGTGGATAAGTTCCTTGAATTAAGAGGTAATTCATTAAACGAAGGACTAGTATTTCGACAATTTGAAGAACTTGAATTTCTGACCGAACACTCGAAAAGTGGAATGCCTTTAACTAAAGAGTTTCGAATCTTTTTTGCGAATAAGAGAATAGTAAAAGTGTTTAATTATTGGGATGAAGGAGAATATGGAGAAGTGAAACCTGAACTTGACGATTTTATAGAAATAGCACAAAATATTGATAGTAAATTATTTACTATGGATGTTGCTAAAAAGAAAAATGTAGACTGGATTATTATGGAACTCGGAGATGGACAAGTCGCTGGATTACCTGATAATGCAGATAGAAATGAATTTTATAATAACCTAAAAGAAAACGCACTATAACAATTTGTATAATGCATATGCACCCTACGGGATGCATACGCACCATACAAGAGACGTTGCCAATAATTATGAAAAACATACTTTCAATCATATTAATCTTTCATTTTGGAGTTTATAATTTCAATTATTCAGACGTTATAATTGGAACTTGGAGAGTCAAAAAAACTGTTAATTTAAGGACTCTAAAAGAAGATAAAGAAATAACGCGATGTAATTTTAAACAGATAAAAACAGAAAACGGAACAGGTTATCCTGACAGAACATTCAAAGTTAATGGAGATTATATTGATTATTATACAGCTGACTATAAAGAATATGGCGAGTGGGAAATAGCAGATAACAATTTAGTACTAAATCATATTTTGGAGAAAAAAAATACTGATTCTAATAAAGAATTATTGAACGTATTGAAATCGAATAACTTAATATTTAAAGAGGAAAATGGGTTCTATTATTTACAACCGACTGAAATAAAAATTAAATCTATAAACAAAAACCGAATTCAACTTGGAACAGATAGTGTTTACACAATTTATAAAAGAGTAAAATAACTATTGGCAACAACGTACATAATTAATTGCTATTTCCAGCCTACTTACGAATATTCCTAAGGATTTTCTATTTCTGATTTATTTGCTAAATTAGAGCCTTAAACCACGAAAAAAGCCACACACAATCAAGTGATATAACATTAAAAAATGAAAACGAAAAACATATTTTTATTGACATTAGCATTAATTAGTTCAACTTTTATTATTCGTGCTCAAAGTGCGGAAGATAGTTTAAAAATAAGGAAAACCATTCAGGCAAAATACAGCACAAATAGATTTTCAGAAATGCCACGAGATTCTGCATTTAAAGACGACCATCTTGTAAAGTATGAAATGTATGATGACAATGAAAAGATAATTGAATACGGTCAATACGATGGCAAAGGGAATATTTATAGGGTTTTCAAAATTCAAAAAGACGAAAGTGAAAAACAAATAAAAAAAACAATTTGTGATGTAAAAGGAAACTTGAAACAATATTATATTATTTCAATTGACGATAACGGAAATGAAATAGAATTAAAAAATTATAACAGCAAAGATAAATTATTTTACATCCAAAAAAACGAATATGATAAAAACGGAAATGTAATATCAAAAATTGGAGGCGTCCCTAAATCGGATAAAGTTTCTACAACTGAATTTGAATATAATTCTAATAATGAAATGATACAAAAAATACATTACGATTCATATGGAAGCAACGAAACTCAAACATACATTTATGATTCAAATGGAAATGAAGTGATTTCCGAATTGTTTAAAGCTAATGGTGATTATACAAAATTTATTTCTACTTATGATAAGCAAAACAATATCTTAACACAACATTGGTACGATAAAGATGGAAAACAAAAACAGTGGAATAATTGGGAATACCATTACGACAAGCAAGGACATTGGATAACTAAAAAAAGCTACACAAATGGAGAGTTAGGTTTGGTATGGGAAAGAAAAATCGAATATCAAAAATAACGATGTACAAAACCGTATATAATGTATTGCTGGTTCTGGCCTAACTACAAAAATCCTTGTGGATGTTTTATCTGTGATTTATTGGTTAACTTTACACCTCTTGCAAAGTTGAAGACCAATATTATGATTTAAGTCAAGAAGGTAAAGCATTACTAACTTATGAAATAGGCGGAATTTTTCAATTGAAAAACATAGAAACTAATGAAATTATTTCATTTTCTGTTAACTCAAAAACTATAGAATATATTGCTGATGGTCCTAATGAATCATCATTTATATTTGGCTTTTCTTCAGATGATTTTATAGAAGTTGGAAGAATTTCATTTATTGATAATTCAAATTGCTATAAAGGAGAGATTATTGTAAAAAGTGTTAGAGATAATGGTTTTTAATTTATAGCTTATTTTTATGATTGTTTTGGAGATGATTTTTATTATTTCCAAAATGAATTTATTGACACTACTAGTGTAGAAGGTGTTGATTATTCAAATGTATATATTCTTAGAAATTATCCTAAAACGCTTTACTATTCAAAAGAAAAAGGAATTTTAAAAATTCTTGACGTCGATGAAAACACATTGTTTGGACTGATTAAATAAAAACGTATGGTAACACCAATATATAATCTACCATCAGTTTAATCCTAACAACAACAAAAGGAACGGATTTTTTTTTGTAATTATTTGCTAAATAACTAACTCAAAATATGCAACCTAACTAAACAATTACATCTGTTGTAATAAAAGAGAGACTGTAACATTTTGATAAAACATCTATCTTTAAAAGAAACAATCACAAATGAATCAAAGTAAATATTTAGTAATTTTAATAGTTTTTTGCATAATTCCAAAAATAGGTTGCGCTCAAAATTTAGAAACCAAAATTGATAAATTATATAAAGTAGAAGCAAATGAACCTGGATTTTCGATTGCAGTCTTTAAAAAGGACCAAATTTTGTTTCAAAAACAATATGGAACAACAAATTTAGATTACAATATTCCTATTTCCAGCAAAACGGTTTTTGATATAGCTTCTATTTCTAAGCAATTTACAGCAGCAGCTATTTTATTACTTGAGGAAGAAGGTAAATTAAATATAAAAGAGCCAGCGTATAAGTATATAGATAAACTTCCGCGTTATAAAAAGGGAAATCCTACCATAGAACAATTACTAAACCAAACTAGTGGAATTAAAGAAGTTGATCCTTATTTTGGAGTTATTGATTTGTGGTTTAACGACTATATTGATCAGCAGCAAATGATTAACATTATTACTAAAGTTAGTGACCTTCGTTTTAAACCTGGAGAGTATTTTTATTATTCCAATGCCAATTATATACTACTAGCATCTATTATAGAAAAAGCTTCTGGCGAAACGTATAGCAATTATCTACAAAAAAACATTTTCAATCCACTTAATATGGATAATACATCTATTAAGGATAATATTTATAAGTCCATAAAAAATAAAGCAATTGGGTATATAGAAGACGATGGTCAGTATTATAAAACACATTTTCATGCTGTAAAATTTGTTGGAGATGGACAGATTTTAACAAACCCTGATGATATGCACAAATGGCACCTTAATTTAAGAAATGCTACAATTGGTTCGCCAGAATTATGGAAAAAAATGCACACAAAAGCCACATTAAATAATGGAAAAAAAATAAATTTTGGTTTAGGTGTAGAGTTTGAAACCTATAATGGACATGAAGCTGTTGGATTTGATGGAATGAGTGCTGGTGGATTTGTCTCTAAATATCTTTATTTTCCAACCTTAGAAATCGCATTTTTTACTACTCAAAATAAATTTGAAGACGAGTTTAGATATACTTTTTTTGATTTTGTAGACTTATATGTAACTCCAAATCTTAAAAACGAAACTTTAGACGAAACATATAATTTTATAACACTTTCAAATAAACAATTAAAGCAATATGAAGGACACTATTTATATTACTATAATGATGACGATATGAAAGCAAATTCAATTCAAGTAAAAAACGATAAACTTATAGCATATACATTAGATGGAGATAAAATTGCAGAGCTAAAACCTATTGGTAATAATGAATTTATATTTTTAATGGGTAACAGTAAAGCGCTTGTTAAGTTTAATTTAGAAAAGAGAAATACCTATTTTACTTATAATGAATTTAATAATGACAAGCCTTGGGTATTTAACCAATTTAAGCCTTATGCGCATTCTGAAAAAGAATTAAGTCAATTTGAAGGAGAATACTACAATACAGACTTTCAAATAGCAAAAAAAATTAGTTTAGATAATGGGTCGTTATATTTATATTATAAAAATGGAGCATACAAAACAGAATTGACATCAATTTCTAAAAATCTATTAGAAATATCTATTAGTCCAATAGCATTTGAAAGAAATGAAAAAAACGAAATTACTAGTTTTACATTAATGGGAATCCAATTTGAAAAGCTATAAAGACTGTGGCTGACACCATTTATAATTTTTGTAACTATAGACTAGCTACTAATACATTTAAGTGTTTGTTAGTTGTATAATCACAATTTAGGTTAATATTTCAATTTTAAAAATGAGTCTGAAGGAGTATCTTATAATTAAATAGCAATTGTATTTTGAATAAAATTATTCTTTAAGTATCTTACAATTCATTAGTGCCTTTTCAATTTTAAAATTATAAATGAGTACACCAAAAACTAAAACAATTGCTATCATTGGATGTGGACCAAGAGGTCTTTCAGCATTAGAAAATATAATGATTGCATTATCAAATACTAATTTAAAAACACTTCCAAAAATTGTAATTTTTGAAAAATCCGCTCAACTAGGTTGTGGTTCTATTTATAATTTAGATCAACCAGATACTAACTGGTTAAATATTTCGGAACGCGCTTTAACTATCGCTAAAAGACCTGTAATACAAATTGAAAACACTAAAATTGAAGGCTTTATGTCTTACCATGATTGGACAGGTAAAAGCCAAGATGCTATTTATAGTAATAAACATGAAGTGTTTCCTAAACGTTCTGAGGTTGGTAAGTATTTAAAAGCGCGCTACACTAGTATTGCTCAAACGTTACAAAAACTTGATGTACTGACCGTTTTTAATTCTGAAGTTACAGAAGTAAAAAACAACAATCAATCCTTTACAATTACTGTTGACAATGGTAACAATTATAATGCAGATGAGGTAGTACTGACTATTGGACATCAGGAAACCAAAACATCCAAACAATTAAAAGATTGGATAAATTATGCTCAAAATAATAATACAGTTAATTTGTTTTTAAAAGCGTATCCTATAAAACACTTACTATCTATAGATTATAAAAACATAGCTCATACAGTTGGACTTAGAGGTTTTGGACTAGCAACCATAGATGTTATTAGGGCTATAACTAAAGCAAATGGTGGTTGTTTTGAAGTTATTGATACCAACACACATAAAATGAATTATCATCCAGGAAAAAGCACTTTAAAACTTATACCTTTTTCATTGGACGGTTTACCTATGGCTTGTAAACCTTTAAACTCTAAAATTGATGCGTTATTTACACCAAGTGATGCTAAAATTTTAAGTTTTAAGTCAGAATTATTACAAATTAAAGAGGATGTAAATTACAATAATGGCAACACCTTTTTAATTAAAGCTATGGCGGTTATAGTTGCCAATCAATACTTAAAATTAGGAAATCACGCTTACCAACATAATTTTTCTGTTACAGCATTAAAAACAATAACAGAAGCCTATCTAAAAGACGAAAATTTTAAACACGAGCTATTACTATCTCAAGATAATGCACCAGAAGTTATTATTCAAGCTTATGTAGATATGGCTACTGCAAAACAGCCAATAAGTTTAGATTATTGCTTAGGTCAAGTTTGGCGTCATTGCCAGCCAACATTATACGCAATGATGTCTCACTCAGCTTTACAAGAGGATGTAATAAACAAAGTTATCGCGCTTGATGAGCGTATAAAACGGTACGCTTTTGGACCACCTATTGAAAGTTTACAACAGATATTAGCTTTAACTTATCAAGGTACATTAGATTTAAATTTTGTCAACAATCCAGAAATTAATTTAACAGATAATGGCTGGCAGTTACAAAAACATAACCAAGAAATTACAGTAGACACCATGATTAACACTGTTTTAGACAGTCCAAAAATCGAAAAAGTAATTTCGCCAATTGTAACCAATTTATTAAATGATAATTTAATACAAGCCATACACAGTAAACTTGGTGTAGACACAAAACAAAATGGATTAGTAGTCTCTAAAAATAAAAAACAAACACTTAATCTAGCAGTTTTAGGTAGGCTAGCAAAAGGAAGCATTGTTGGTGTTGATGCTATTTTAGAATGCTTTGGACCCAGAATTAAAGATTGGGCAGACGGTTTAGTAGAAAGATTAAATACAGACCATCCAGCTTAAAATATTTGATTGACGCCTTTATAAAGTTAAACTTGACAATAACCAAAGAGATTTTTATTAGCTTTTTAGCGTGAGATTTTGAATAGAAAGTATATTTTACGCTAATTTATTAATTACCTTAAACGAACAACTATAATAAATAAATGAAACAGACTTTATCATTTCTACTGGTTTTAGTATTCTTAATTTCTTGTAAATCAAATCAAGAAAAAAAAGAGCAACAAGAACCTAATGGACAAAGACCGTCTTCGGCAGAATTAATATCAGAATTAGACAGTAATAACGATGGTAAATTATCCGAGAGTGAGGTTAATGGACCAATTGCCAATGATTTTAAAAATATAGACAGTAATAATGATGGCTTTTTGACTTTAGACGAACTTAAAAAAGCAGAAAAAAATCAAGAGGGTAGACCACCACGACAATCAAATGAAAACAAGGATTTATCAAACCAGATTGATACTTCTGTAAAGGTAATGCCTGTAAATACAGATTACTTTATTTCAGAAAATATTATTGACGGAATCCAACAACAAATGATCAAATTAAATGGAGTTGAAACCTTGTGCTACGTTATTAAAACAAATTCGCAAGCAACAGAACATAAAATGGGTCCTTGGTGTCCAACACATATCGAGGATGGCATGGAAAAAGCAGGAATCTGGTTTAAAGATGATAAAGTATATGATGTTTCAGGTCATTTTATAGCCAAACTTGATGAGTTTTATAGTGACGATAAATGGCAGCTGTACAGAGAAGATGGAACAATAAGGGTTACAGACACAGAAGAAGGTTGTTTGGCTGCTGCTAAACCAGAAGTTGAGGAAGCCTACCATAATTATTGTGTGGAATGTTTACCAGAATATTTTAAAGATCAAGTAACCACTTTTATACTTCCTGTAAAACCTGTATATCTAAAAACCACTCAAAGTTTTGGAAGAGGCGGAATTGGAGTTGCTTTTAACGGAGTTAAATATGATCCACCAGCACCAACGCACGCTATATTGGCTGCCCATACAATTGCACCTTTAGACGATCATGGAGGACACGTAAATCCACATGGAGGATACCATTATCACGCAGTAACAGGTTCGACAAAAGAAATCGCTCAAACCAATGCACATGCGCCAATTATTGGTTATGCGATTGATGGATTTGGAATTTATGGATTGTTAGACAAAAATGGAAATAAACCTACCAATTTAGACGAATGTGGTGGACACTTTGATGATGAAAGAGGGTACCATTATCACGCTGGCGAACCTGGAGGAAATCAAATTATAAAATGTTTACACGGACTACCAGGCTATACAGAAGTACAAGAGTAGAAAAATACGATTACATTAAGGTATAAAAATAATACAGGTCTAATCTTTAATAAAAGAAGCTGTTGCAGAAACAGTGGAAATTACTAACTATAAAGTGCCTGCTTTTACCCTTATTCCAAAAGTGAAACCACAGCAGTAAATCATGATAATAGCTTATGCTAAACATATAAGGTTTTATTCTTATCAAGCAACAGTAGACCACTTTGCAGACCAGTTAAAAGATTTAGTAGTAGGTAAGGGGACAGTCGTTTCCGTTAAATAAGCCTTTACCTAAAGACTTAATTAAGCGAATGGTAATTTTTAGAATAGAAGAACTTTTAAGTAAATAAATAATCCACAATAGTGCATACTAAAAGCAAGAGAAATAGAGGTCTATGAGAATAATAATTTTACTTTTATTGGTTATTTTGACTTTACAATCCTGTAATAACAATGAAGCTAAATTAAGGGATGAAAACTTAAAATTAAATGATGAAATATCTATTTTAAAATCAAAAATTGATTCTTTAGGAAATTTACCAACGATACAATTCGAGAAATTAATTTCAGAAGATTTTTCGTTAGACTCTTTAAGGAAGAAAAACTTTTCAGAGTATGTATCTTATTTAAAAAACAACGAATTAAAAACAAAAGATTCAATTTTAATAGAAAAATACTTAACGTTTGCTAAACAGAATAAAGAGTCCTTTTATTCAATGTACGCAATAGATAGAATTAGAGGGATAAATTATCAAAAACAACAATTAAACATCAGTCAAATAGTTGGAAAATGGCAATGGGAAACTATGACAAATCTCTTACAACCCTTTGAAGGAAGTAAGGATGAAAAGATACTATTTCATAAAGATAAAACACTAAAAATTTTCAATAATGGTAAATTAGTTTCAAATGGTAAATTTGAGCTTATCAGCCAAGGTTGGGGAAATTATTATATTGAATTTGAATGTAATAAACTGTATTCAATACAAATCAAACAAAATGGACTATTAACTTTAACAAAGGGTAAAGGATTTTGTATTGACTGCGGAACAGATGTGTATAGGAAAGTTGAATAAAAAATTCATGATCTACTTCGTGTAAAATTATTTTTTTATTTTAAGAGTACTTATTTAAATCTTCACAAATATTCTATCTGTAATTTATTTGTTAGTTTTAGTGTATAAATATGCTATTAAATCACCCACAAATTAGTGCTAACTTACTATGTCGTAACTTTTATTCAATTTTCTTGTAAAATTTTATAATACATGTCAAACAACAAGCAATCTATTAACACGCTAGCAAACATTTAACTGAATGAATAAATTAGGAATTATAATTGGACTGTTAATAGGATTGGGTCTTTTTGGTGCCTATAATGTAAAAACCAAAGCAAAACTAAAATCAAATCAGGAGGTATCAGCAACTCAATTTGTGACAAAAATTGAGGAGTTGGGTTATTATAAATACACTGACAAAAAAAATATTGATAGTTTAAAAAATCAACTAATTAAAAATTATGATCCAACAAACGAGTTGGTGTCGATTTGGGATGATCAAACTGGTGTTCCTCTTGATTATAGATATTATTGGTGTGATGGCGAAACCGTGTTTGAACTTGGAGGATTTACAGAGCTATTAGAACAAGTTAAACCAACTTTTAATAAAATTGGGTTGACAATAAATATAACGGACCATATCGAAGAATGGGATGATAAAAATAAATGGTTAAATCATAGGATAACAATAAACGGAACTAAATATGTAATTTTTAAAAACTTTAAAAATTATGGTTGGGGAGAATCAGTGATGAGATTTGCTCAAATAATAAACCAAGAAGCAGAAAAACATGGCATTAACGAAAGGGTTTATTTAGCTTCTGGCGCAAATGATGGTCGACTAATATTTTTAACTAAAGCCTTGTACGATTATATCTATAAAGTATACACCAATAAACATTGGAAACCTTTAGAAGTGACAGAGTGGATTAAAGTTATGGAAGTTAAACCAATAGAAATAAATTAAAGAACTAATGTCTAAACTTTGTATATTCAATGATTGTGCTTTATGTCAAAACGAAAGAACAAGTTTTGAAAACGGTTTGACTTGTAATTTGACTAAAAAAAAGCCAAACGTTATAAATACTTGCTCCAAAATTAAATTGGATGAAAAATATATAGAAAATTTAAAACAGTATATTATTAATAATGAATCTTTTGAAAAAAAGAATAATGAATTAGTAAAATTAGGAAGAATTAAATTACTAAAATATATAGTCATTTTAATCTTAGGTATTTTAGCTGGTTTATATTTTGGAACTGTTTTGAAAAATTTGACTCATATTAAACTATTTGGATATCTAGGTATTTTCTTTGGCGCTTTAATTACACAAATAGTAATTAACAGTTACCTAATTAAAATTAATAAATCAAAACACCTTGTTTAGCATTCTGCTAATTAGGGATTACGCTCAAGTACCAGTAAGACTTTCCGTTTATATTTAACCATTTACAAGTCAGGAAGTAACAAAGATAATTATAAGAAAAATCAATGTTTAACTTAAAAAACTAACTATGAAAATTTTGATAATAGGAGGAAACGGTACAATAGGAAAAACTGTTGTTGCGCATTTTAAAGAAAACAACCAAATAATAATCGCTGGACGTAGCAATAGCGATGTAACTGTTGATATTTCAGATAGCAAGTCAATAAAAGCTATGTTTGAACAAATTGGAAAATTAGATGCTATTATTTGTATTGCAGGAGAGGCAAAATGGGACGATTTTAATAATCTTACTGAAGACGATTATTATATTGGATTAAAAAGTAAATTAATGGGACAAGTTAATCTGGTGCGTATTGGACAACAGTATTTAAACCCTAAAGGATCAATAACTTTATCCACTGGTATTTTAGCAGACGATCCTGTTGTTAAGACAACAAGTGCTGCTATGGTAAATGGTGGTATTCATAGTTTTGTACAAGCAGTAGCTCTAGAAATTGAAAACGGAATTAGAGTAAATGTGGTTTCTTCAGGAATGGTAGAAGATGCTTATAAAAAATACAAAGACTATTTTCCTGGACACAATCCAATCCCTATGCATAAAGTTATAAATGGCTATGTTAGAAGCGTAAATGGAAAGGGAAATGGCGAAATAATTAGAATTTACAACTAAAATAAATCAAGTTAATTCCCATTTTTTTAATGAATAAACTAATAATTACATTTTTACTTTTAATTAATAACGTCTCATTTGGACAAAATTTTAAAGTGATTTGTAAATATTAAAAATCAAGATAGTTATCCAACATAATAAAAAAAAAGCAAGGGTCTATAAACAGTTGTACAACCTTCCTGTTAATATTAAAAATCAAGTAGCAGCAATAATAAAAAACTCCCAAAGTTATTTGGGAGTTTTGTTTTGATATAGCACATAAGTTTAACCTCTAAAACTATATCTTGTTATAATATCTTTTAATTTGTATTTTAAGTCTTCTCCAGTGTCATAAACCATTTGTTCATTACTAGGAAAGTGTACAAGTTGGTTTTTTAGTAATTGTAAATCTTCAGTATTTAAAGCTCTGCGATCACCTTTTACAGTTCCAAAAGTGTTTTCAAAAATAAACTCGCTATCTATTAAAAAATTATCTATTATTTGATTTTGCTTTAAATCTGTATAAACAACTTTAGCAATAACTTGCGTAGATTTAAGTTGATTAACTTCAAAAAATCTAGCTTTAATATTTATAATTTTATCTTGTTTAACATCATTACCTAAACTGTCTTTTACAACATTTCCGTTACTGTCTAAAGCATACTCCCAACCATCAATAATATCTTTTTGACGTAATAATTGTCTTTCTGTAATATGCTCTGGAGAGATATTTATACGTTGTAATTGTAGCTCCATTGCATAATCGTAATCAATGGTATGATCTTGATTAGCATGATATGCTGTCCAAAACTGATTGAGGCCATAAGTATCAAAATTTAATAAATCGGCTTCTAAACGTTGTGGTAGTATCTGTCGTGTCTGATTTTGTACAGTAACTAAAACAAAATCTGTCCCATTAAAATGAGCTTCATTTAATAATTCTCTAACATTTTTGTAGTTAGGATTAATTGCTTCAATGGACTGTAACAACTCATAAGCATCACGATTGTAAAACTTATTATCTGTTGTCATTAACTCCTTAGCTTGCGTGTATTTATACTCAGATACTTTAGTTTTATAGTTAATTATTTCATCACTATAATCATTAAAATTAAGTTCTAAATTTTGTCCACTAATTTGTAAAGGTAAAACACGTTTGATTGCATTTTGACGACTATCTAAATCTAAATAGATGTTATATATCGTTTCATACAACTCTGGATTTCCATCTTTAGTTAAATGGTTTAAGTTAGTATGATCTTCGTCAACCACTTTGTAATAGGCATCTTGAAGCATCATTACGTAGCTTTGTTTACGCTTTTTGTCTTTGTTATTTTCTAACTTTTTTAAAGCATTACTAATGGCTAAATCGTAATCACCAGAATGTAATTGTTTCTCGATTTGTTTTCTTCCAACACAAGATGTAAGCACTAGAAGAACTACTGAAATAAGTGTAAATTTTCTCATCTTTTTTGGATTTAATTGGTTTCTATATATATAGAATTTCAATTTACGTGCCAAACCCAAAAAAGAAACCCTTAAACTTTTAGATTTAAGGGTTAACTATCTGATATTTAATAAGTTGTTATTTTGATTTTTTAGGCTCAAACACTGGTAATAATTTTGTTTTTACTTCTCCAAATCCAATTCTAGTACCATCTTTTTCGCAGTAACCTCTCATAATAACGGTATCATTATCATTAATAAATTTACGCTCTGTACCATCATTAAGTTTTACAGGTTTTTCACCTCTCCATGATAATTCTAACATTGATCCATAAGTATCTGGTGTTGGTCCAGAAATAGTACCACTTCCCATCATATCTCCAGAGTTAACTGGACATCCATTTACAGTATGATGCGCCAATTGTTGCGACATACTCCAATACATATGCTTAAAGTTAGATTTACTAACCACAGTTTCTTTAGCTTTTTCAGGTTGTATAGCAACTTCTAAATTAATATCGTAACTCTTTTTACCGTTTTGTTGTAAGTAAGGTAAAAGCTTTTTAAGTGGTTTCGGGCTGTCAGCTTTAAATGGCTGTAACGCGTCTAAAGTAACAATCCAAGGAGATATTGATGACGCAAAGTTTTTAGCTAAAAATGGTCCTAATGGCACATATTCCCATTTTTGGATGTCACGTGCAGACCAATCATTAAATAATACTAAACCAAAAATATATTCTTCAGCTTCATTAACCGGAATTGGTTCTCCTAAATCATTTGCATCAGTAGTAATAAAAGCCATTTCTAACTCAAAATCCACTAATTTACTTGGTCCAAATACAGGTTCAGTTGCTCCAGCAGGCAAGGTTTGACCTTGTGGTCTGTGCACTGGTATTCCAGATGGGATGATAGAGCTGCTTCTACCATGGTAACCAACAGGTATGTGTAACCAGTTTGGTAATAAGGCATTGTCAGGATCTCTAAACATCGTTCCAACATTAGTAGCATGTTCTATACTAGAATAAAAATCTGTGTAATCACCAATTTGCACTGGTAACTGCATTTCAATTTCGTCTAATCTAAATAAAACAACTTCTTTATGTTTTACATTATTTTTAAGCGAGTCATTGTCAGCATCAAATATTTCAGCAATTCTGTTTCTAACCAAACGCCACGTTTTGCGTCCATCAGCAATAAAATCGTTTAAGGTGTCTTGAAGAAAAATATCATCTGTTAATGGAATGCCTTCAAAATAACCTAATTGGTGTAAAGCGCCTAAATCAATTGCTGTGTCTCCAATTCGTGTTCCTATAGTAATAATGTCGTCTCTAGTTAAGAAAACACCAAAAGGAATATTTTGAATAGGAAAGTCAGAGTTTTTATCGACGTGTAACCATGATTTTCTGTCTGGATTATTTGCGGATAATGGCATATATATAATTGTTGATTTGTTGTTTATAAATTCTAAGTAAATATATGTTTTTTCAATTATTTACAAGCAGTATTTCTTATTTTTGATAAATATTTAACGATAAAACTAATTTCGCTTAAAGCGGAAATTTAAAAACATACAATTATGCAACGCGACGAACAAATTTTTGAACTAATTCAAGCAGAAAAAGAACGCCAACTAGATGGTATAGAATTGATTGCATCCGAAAACTTTGTCAGTGACCAAGTTATGGAAGCAGCTGGATCTGTGCTAACTAACAAATATGCCGAAGGGTATCCTGGAAAGCGCTATTATGGTGGTTGTGAAGTGGTTGACGAGGTAGAACAAATCGCAATTGACAGAGCAAAAACATTGTTTGGTGCAGCATATGCAAACGTGCAACCACACTCTGGAAGTCAGGCAAATACAGCAGTTTATCATGCAGTATTAAAACCAGGTGATAAAATCTTAGGTTTTGATTTATCTCATGGTGGACATTTAACACATGGCTCTCCTGTAAACTTTTCGGGTAAACTTTACAACCCAGTTTTTTACGGAGTAGAAGAGGCTACAGGTGTTTTAAACTATGACACGATTCAAGAGATAGCAACGCGTGAAAAGCCACAATTAATTATAGCAGGAGCATCTGCATATTCTAGAGATATAGATTTTAAACGTTTTAGAGCAATAGCTGATAGTGTTGGTGCTTTGTTATTAGCAGATATTTCACATCCTGCTGGATTAATTGCAAAAGGTATTTTAAACGATCCATTACCACATTGTCATATTGTGACAACTACAACACATAAAACGTTACGTGGACCAAGAGGAGGTATGATATTAATGGGTAAAGATTTTGAAAACCCATTTGGATTAAAACTTAAAAACGGAAATTTAAAAATGATGTCATCACTTTTAGATTCTGGTGTATTTCCTGGTAATCAAGGTGGTCCTTTGGAGCATATAATTGCAGCAAAAGCAATTGCTTTTGGAGAAGCATTAACAGAACCGTTTATGCATTATATGCTACAGGTTAAAAAAAATGCATCAGCAATGGCAGACGCTTTTGTTAAGCGTGACTACAAAATTATATCTGGTGGTACAGACAACCACATGATGTTAATTGACCTACGTAACAAAAACATAACAGGTAAAGATGCTGAAAAAGCTTTGGTAAAAGCAGACATTACAGTTAATAAAAACATGGTGCCTTTTGATGATAAATCACCATTTGTAACTTCTGGAATTAGAATTGGTACTGCTGCAATTACAACAAGAGGTTTAAAAGAAAACGAAATGGAAGCTATTGTAGAGCTTATTGATCAAGTAATCATGAATCATGAAAACGAAGATTTATTAGACGAAATTGCAATTAAAGTTAATGCAATGATGAGCGAGTTACCATTGTTTGTAGCTTAGTCTCTTATAAAATTATTTTTCGCTTTCGCGGAAAAAAAGCCTGCTATACTTTAGCAGGCTTTTTTGTTTTATAATTTTTCAAATATATCGTCTAACGACTTAAATTGGCTGCGCTTATATCTAATATTATCTCTATTTCTTAGATATTTAATCAAATCATGTTTTGGTCCAGAAGTCCAAAAATTCCATGTTTCAATTAATTGATTATCTACATCAATAATAACTTGGTCTACTAAAGTATTATCAAAAGGATAATTAGCAGTGTCATAAACAATAACGTCCTTATTATTATCATATACTTTTCGGTATAATTTACCATCATCTTTTATAAATTCAAATATTGTATTGTTGTCAGAATTTGGATTGTATAACATAACATCATTAATTTCATCCTTACAATAATAATGGTAAGTCTCTCCATCGTCATGCAGCACAACATAATTATCAGTACTTGAATTGTTTAAACTAAAATATCCAATAAGGATTGATCCATCATTCAAAGTCATTTCACCTTTATAAAAGTCATTTGGATACGTGTTTAATGTGTTAAAAAAAGTAATTAGATTTAAGGTTTCCAAAGCTAATAAGCTAGAGTTGCTTTTATGCCTTGTTTGTCCATTTGCAGTAATCATAAATAATAATAAAATTAAAGCTGCAATACGTTGAGTAATTTTACTTGATTTCATAAGATTATATTTAAGAGATTAAACTTTTTGTTTATTCTCAATAATCAGACCATTTTTATATAATGTAACTATAAAATCAGATGTTATTGAGGACGTTATAGATAGTCGTCAGAGTCATACGTAGAAATATTAGTCGATTTGTAAAATGGACAAAAAGCTGTAACACTAGCAAATAAAAACATGGCGGAAACTACTATAATTATAAAAGCTATGAGACCTTTAAATTCTCCAACATATAATATAGAGATAAGCAATATAACCACAATAAAACGGACTAATCTATCAAAATTGCTCATATTTCTTTTTAACTTTATCATGACTAAATAATTGAGGGTTGTTATTTAGTTCAAAACTAATTGAAAAAGCTAGGCCTATTTTATTCTTTCGCTCAAACTAAAAAGTGATATGTTGAAATGCACCTAAGTCCGGACTAGTGGTTCTGTTAACGCCTAAAATATCATTTGGGACTTGTGTAGCAAATGCTGTGTTACCTTGACCATTAGCAGCTGAGTTTTCACCAATAATCATATCGTTTTCAAAAACATCTCTAAAATCAGGATCTTGGTTAAAAATCATGTTTTCATAATGTGTGGCATCATCAAAATCATAATTAGGACTAGAAAAGAAATTACTAGAATCCTGAAAACGTAGTAAACAATTAGTAAACTTAAAGTTAAAAACTACAGATGCATCTTCAATTTGATCTATTAATAATTCAGGATTATCATTTCCGTAAATAATACAATTACTAAAATTAGCTTCGGTTAAATCCGAAATAAACGCAGTATTTTCTTCATCGATAACAAAATTGTTAATTAATAAAGCTGGGAATTGTCTAAAACTACTGTTCCAATAATTAGCAATAGTAGAGTGTATGACATTGTATTTTCCACCTAAAGTGGCACCAAAACTAGCTTGTCCAGCATTGTTTAAAACAATATTATCTGCTTTAATCGACGTGTTACGTCCTAATATACCAAACGTACTTATGTTATATATCTGAGAGTTTGTAATGGTTAATTTATCCGTTATAGCATCTGCATTACCATCGGATAACACACCTACGGTTGCATTTTTAATTGTAGCATGATTAATAGTATTATTTTGACTGCCTTCAAATAACCAAATAGTTCCCCATTGTCCAGGTACATCACTGTATATTGGTTCTAAACGGTTACCTTCAAAAATGACTTCATTTTCTAATACTTCTGGGTCACTACTTAAAGCACCATTGACATTTAAAGTAGCACCTTCAGAGACTAATAAACCTGAGTTAGCATGAAAATGAACGCGTGCACCAGCATCTATGGTTAGTGTTTCTCCATTTGGTACAGCTGCATAGCCATAAATAACGTATGGTTTTTGATTAGTAAAAGTTAATTCTTCAGGAAGTAACTCGCGACCTTGTATATCTGTTGCAACAGATTCACCATCAATAGTTAAAGTCAAAGTTTCAATTATGCCAGTTGTATTGTCCTTGTCAGGATAGATAAAAACAGCGTCTTTGACTAAAGTTACTAAATCTACGTCTTGAAGATTATCTCCAGAATCAAACAATATTTTATCTGTATATACAAACTGATTATCAATAATAGGTGAGTTGTTTGTATTAAATGTTGTTTCGATAAATATAAAAAGACTGTCTTTTGCAAGGATTTGCACGTCTTGAAAACTTTTTCCAGCTTGACCGTCTACATTTAAACGATATCCAGAGTTTTCTCCGTTTTGTAAAGTTACATTAGGTATAGATATATCATCATCACTAGTGTTGTATACCTTTAAGTTGTACGTACTTGACCCAATATTTGCAAAAATAGTATCTAAATAAACCGTGTCTTTAGAAAAACCTAAATTTCCAGTACTAGCCTGAAATTCAAAATCCTTACGACAAGAACTGCAAAATAATATAAATCCAAGACAGCAAATAAAATATAGCGTACGCTTCATAAAATGTAATTGTAACTTTGGTTGACTAAAATATAACTTTTTTGAGGGGTAAATAGTATATGACTTTAAAATTATTGAAAAATAGAAATAATGTCATTTGTGATTCTTGCAGGTTTATTAGTTTCCGCATGTATTAAACACCATTTAGTTTCGGAATACGCACAAATTTTGTCATCAACCAAAACCTCCACAACACGAACAGATTTAACACCTTGGCAAGATTTAATGTAGGTTTTAAGTCTTACTGTATCACCTAACACAATTTGATGTTTATACTCAATATGATGTGACAGTAATACCCAATAAAAATCACTTTGCATTTGTGTTGATGCTTCTGTTTGCCAATGTGTTTTGGCAATGTGATTAACCCAGTCTATGTATCGTACATTATTAACGTGATTTAGCGCATCTAAATCATCAAGAGTAACTATTAAATTTTTATTGTAGGTTTTCATATTTTTAATAAAGTACTAAAATACCACTTATTGTTGGTTTTTAAAGTCAGCAATAATTTTATTAAATGCTTTTCCATTTTGCACAAAAAGCTCTATTAAATCTACTTCTTTATTTTTTTCTAAAAGCTTGCTATCTAGTTGGTTTTTGATAATAAACTCAAAAAACATAGGAATGTATTCCTCTTCAATAGCTAAATCTTGAGTTAAAAAGCGTCTATTAAATAAACTAGATTTTTCAAAAAGAGATTCTAAATCTTCGTAAGTCATTTCAATAAAAGGTGGCTCGACATATTTGTCCTTATTTTCAAACAATTTAGCAATCAATCCAATAACTTGTATAATATCAATTCCACCAGTTGTAGGTTGTTTAGAGTACAAATGAGGATTGTTTTTGATGTCTGCCAAAATCTGGTTTTTAAGCTCAGTTTCAACAACATTAATATCTGCTAAAGTCTCCTTGTAAGGTTCAATAAGTTGTACTTCGTCTAGGTTATTAAAAACTTGTTTAAGTTCGATAACTACACTTTCGTGGAAATGATAGTCTTTTAAAACTAACTTTTGCTCATTATAAAATAACGAACTGACATGAAGCGTGTCTCCAATTTTTCCTGCTATTGAAAACCTTCCGTTAACATCGGAAGCTGTCATTTGTTTTGAAGAGAGGTTGGTTATTTTAATATTTTCTATGGTGGAAATGGAGTCGTAAATACTACCATTTACCGTTTGTGCGGACACAAAGTAACTTGTCAAAAAGACAAATAAAAGCGTAAGATATTTCAAAATTTGGTTGGTTGATTAGTCTCAAATTTAGATTTATCAATGACATAATAAATTTAATTAAGAGACTTTAACAGCTAATTTATAATCTTTTAACTTTTTGTTTTGGACTAGTTTTCTAAAATTTTAACCTCAAATAATTTATCCCAACGTTTTCCGGTTAAGAAAAAAGTTTGCGTTTCTGGATTGTAAGCAATACCATTTAAACAGTTTTCGTTAATTGAAAAATTAGGAATTTGTTTTGTTAAGATGGTACAGTCAATAACTGCTTCTACAGCACCATTTTTAGGATTGATAATTGCTATTCCGTTTTTCTCCCAGATGTTAGCGTATAACTTGTTGTTAGCAAATTCTATTTCGTTTAATCTTCCAATTTTTCCTTTTGTAGTGCAAACTTGTATGTGATCTTCTTCAATTAGCGTATCTGGATTTAGGCTCCAAATTAAACTAGTACCATCACTTTTATATAGTTTAGTTCCGTCGTTTGCAAATCCCCAACCTTCTTTACTTTGACCATAATTAAAGCTGCTTTTCTTTTCTAAGGTAGTGGCATCATAAGTAAATCCTTTTTGACCTTGCCAAGTTAAATGGTAAACGGTATTGTTTAAAACTGTAATACCTTCTCCAAAAAAGGCATCAGGAATAGCAGTTTCAGTAATAACATTACCTGTTTTATAATCTATTTTTCTAATTTTAGATTCGCCACGTTGTCCAGTACTTTCATAAAGCACACCATTGTTAAACTCTAAACCTTGTGTAAAAGAAGTGTTGTCATGCGGAAACGTATTAATTACTTCTATAGATAAAAACTTTGGAGCCACATCACTTAATAATGCAATGGTTTGGTTAATAATTGCAGTTTCGCCATTAAAATTAATGGTTGTTTTTAAATTGTGCTCTCCCAATTTAAAATCTAAAAGGGATTGTTTTGCTTCAATTTTTTTTCCGTCTAACTCGTAACTTACAGAAGAGACTTCTAAGTTTTTAGGATTTTTTAGAGACACTTCTAGCGTTTTATCAATACTAATTGTACCGTTTTGGGCATTGGTAGTCATAGAAAAACTCTTTTTTTGCGCTTCTACGTTGCTACCACACGAAAAAAGTGTTGTTGCTAAAAATATGATTGTAAGGTATTTAAATGCTTTCATTTTGTAAACTTATTTGAGAGCAAGTTATTTATTAAAATTCATTATAAAAAATGATTGCAAGAAAATAAAATGTGTGTATCTTTGCACCTGGCAAGTCCTACACAACCAGCTCCTGTTGAATCCTCCAGGTCGGGAACGAAGCAAAGGTAGATGGTCGTAGCGGTGTGATGTAGGTAGCTTGCCTTTTTTTTGATTACTCTGAATCCTTTTTTAAAAAGAGATTTAAAAACATAAAATAAAGATTTGTTAGTTAATTCTAGCAAATCTTTTTTGGTTACAGTCGTTTTGTAATTCAACTTTTTTACTTTTAACTTTTAAAATTATTTACATGTCTAAAGTCGTATTAATTACAGGAGGTTCTTCTGGAATAGGAAAATCTATAGGTGAGTTTTTAACCGAAAAAGGGTGTGTTGTTTATGGTACCAGTCGTAATCCGTCTAATTATACCAACAGTAAATTTAAGTTGGTCGCTTTAGATGTTAATGATACGGTGACTATTGCAGCAGCTGTAAAAGCAGTGATTGCAGCAGAAGGGAAGTTGGATGTTTTGATTAACAATGCAGGTGTTGGTATTAATGGTGCAATTGAAGAAATTCCGCAAGAGCAAATCCAACATAATTTTAATACTAACTTTTTTGGACCTATAAACGTTATCAAGGCAGTGTTACCTCAAATGAGAACACAACAGTCAGGTTTGGTTATAAACATTACATCTATTGCTGGATATATGGGATTGCCTTATCGTGGTATTTATAGTGCTAGTAAAGGTGCTTTAGAGCTTGTTACGGAAGCATTACGTATGGAAACTAAGGATTTTGGTGTTAAATTTACTAATATAGCACCTGGTGATTTTGCTACAAATATTGCTGCAGGACGTTATCATGCACCAGTTTTAAAAGACTCGCCATACACCAAGTATCCAAACGTACTTAAAGATATTGATGATCATGTAGATAATAGCAGTTCTCCAATTGCTGTGGCTAAAAAAGTACATCAAGTAATTAATACTAAAAAGCCTAAAATACATTACAAGGTTGGTGCGCCAATGCAAAAGTTTTCTATTATTTTAAAATTTTTATTGCCTGATACGATGTATGAGAAGCTTTTACTTAATCATTATAAATTATAGTTATGAAAAGGCTTTTAGCAACACTCTGTATAGCTGTAGCCTTTACATTACCGCATTTTGTTACCTATAAATATGTATGTTTAACCGACGAGAATTGGCCTGAGTTTTATGGCTTTCCGTTTATACAAAGTACGGATAGGACTTGGATATTTTCCATGTCTGGGAATTTGTATGCCAAAGGGTTTATGGGTAATGTTTTATTTTGGAGTATTTTTATTTACGGATTAGTTTACTTTTTAGATACCATAAAACATAAGGTTTTTAGTGTTTTTGGGAAAATTGTAATTGTAGCATTATGTGTTATGTCTTTAATTGTAATTTATTTTGAAGCTTTTGTTTTTGATTGGCGATTAGAATGGGATCATGATAATTTTAAAATGAATTATTACATACAAGACTTAGATTGCGAGAAAACCTTTGAGTTTTTTAAGTAAAATGTTAATATCATTTGATATCATTATTTTACTTGCAAAAGTTAAATTGTAACTTTGCATTGCGTTAAGGATGGAAGTGGCATCCTTTTTTTGCTGCCACAAATGGCAAAAAAAGATATAACGAACAGCCTGACCCTTGTGGTAACGCCCAAAATGATTATATACACAACTTAAATATATTTTAGAATGAAATTTTTTATTGATACTGCCAATTTAGACCAAATTAGAGACGCTCAGGATATGGGTATTTTAGATGGTGTTACTACTAACCCGTCTTTAATGGCTAAGGAAGGGATTACTGGACATGATAATATCATGAAGCATTATGTTGACATTTGCAACATTGTGGATGGTGATGTTAGTGCGGAAGTAATTGCTACTGACTTTGAAGGTATGGTTAAAGAAGGTGAGGCGCTTGCTGAATTACATGATCAAATCGTGGTTAAATTACCAATGATTAAAGATGGTATTAAGGCTTGTAAATACTTTAGCGATAAAGGTATTAAAACTAATGTAACGTTAGTGTTTTCTCCTGGTCAAGCATTATTAGCTGCTAAGGCTGGTGCGACTTACGTATCTCCTTTTATTGGACGTTTGGATGATATCTCTACGGATGGTTTAAACTTGATTGCAGAGATTAGACATATCTATGATAACTACGCTTTTGAAACTGAAATTCTTGCTGCGTCTGTACGTCACACAATGCACGTAATTGACTGTGCTAAATTAGGTGCTGATGTTATGACTGGTCCTTTAAGCTCTATTGAAGGGTTATTAAGACATCCTTTAACAGATAGCGGTTTAGCTAAGTTTCTAGAAGATTACAAAAAAGGAAACTAGTTTTAGGACTTATTAAATAGTGAGTCCTTTTGCTGCTATTTATTACTATAAAAACTATACAAAAAATCCCAAGTGTTATGCTTGGGATTTTTTTATGCTTTTCATTTTACTATTGTAATTAGGTTTAAGATAAATAGTACCGTCCAAATTGCTGTTCTTATCCAGTTTTTTGAAACTAAATCTTGTAGTGTTTTTTCTGTACTTTTTCCGTTGTTAATAGTGTTGTGTAAGGGAACAAATATTGCAAATGTTGCTATCCACGCACTGATAGTTAAAACGCTTCTAATATAAATAGAGGCATCGGGTTGCGTAAATACAAGATATAAGTAGAGTATAAGCTGTCCAAACATTAACGGGATAACAACACCAGCTATTCTTACTGTATATTTGGCGTGCCATTTTATTAACGACTCCTGATTGTAATATTTAAAACTTGGATATATAATAAGCTGAACCATCCAAATTAATACTACTAATCCAAAATCGAAGAGTAGACTTACAATATGAAGATTAGTCATTAGTAATTAGATCTTGGCCAATAATTTCTTCGTCTATTCTTTTCCAGATATGTTCAGAATTTAAGTAAAAACTACCTATAAAGTCAAAATTGCATTGTTCTGGAGCAATAATGGATAAAAAAGGTTGTCCTTTTTTATCTCTGTATAAATGATAGGTATCGCCAATTATAGGCTGAAAACTAAACTTAGCATTATAGACTAGATTGTTATATTCTAGCTCTGCCATCATTTTTTCATATTCGGCTTTTAGCTCTAAATACTTGGCTTTAATTTGCTGATTGGCTTTGTGTACGTTTTTGTTTTTCCAGGTAACGTTTTCCGTTACTTTTATGGCTGGAGCACCAACATTTGTTGCATACGGTTTTAATGATGCATCGTATTTTTGTGTCTCTTGGTTAAAGACAATATTATCAGGTTTTTTAGTGTCTGACATCCTTTTTCTTTTTTAACAAAGATACTAAATAGCTACTAGCTAATAGATTTACGCTGTAGGTTATCCGTTAAATGTTTGCTAAACTTTGCTTGTAATAACTTAAGTTTTGGGTTAATATAAGTTTGACAAAAGGGTTTGTTTGGATTGTTTTTGTAGTAGTTTTTAAATTGTGCTTCTGATGGTTTAAAGTCCTTAAAAGGAAGTGTTTTTGTAATAATAGTTGCTTCAAATTCTGACTGTAAAGTTGCTAGTAGTAAAGTAGTATCTTTTTTTTGTGCTTCGGAAAAATAATAGATAGCTGATCTGTATTTTGTACGCATGGAATGATTAGAAGTGCTTTTATGCGTATATAAATGAATTTGAATTAAGATATCGAGCGTAATTATTTCTGGATTAAAATGAACAATCACTGCTTCTGAGAAAGTTGTGTGGTCTTTAGTAGAAGCTATAAAGCCTTGTTCTACTTTATCTACACCTTTTAAGGCTTGAAATACTGCTTCCGTGCACCAATGACAACCACCTCCAAATGCTATTTTATTGTTCATTGTTTTAAAATAGGGTTTTAAAACTGCTTCGCGTTTTATGTCAAACTCTCCGATTTTTACTGAAGTAAAAGTCACCTCTCTTTAGCTAAAGAGAGGAGCTGTTTGCGATGTTATTTTTAGTTGTGTTTTTAATTCTATTTTTATTTTAATTCATCTTGTTTTTTAGCTCTCCTCTTATTTTAAGAGGAGAATGAATTATTGCTTTGGAAAAAAAGCAGAAAGAAAGAGGAGTTAAATAGTACATATTTATCACAATTAAGAGCTACAAGACAACATAGAACAACCAACCTTGTGTCTTGCCCATTCTGGTCGTTTTGCAAACCATTTTTCGTGTTTTGGTTGCTCAGCATAAGGTTGTTTTAATAAATTGAATAAGTCGTCAATAAGTTTGTAGTCACCTTTGTTGGCGTCATCTATAGCTAATTGTGCCATATAATTACGTAACACGTATTTTGGGTTTACGCTGTTCATGTTTTCTTTTTTCGCTTTCGCTGAAATTGGGTCGCGTTCCAAACGGTCTGCATAACTATCAAACCATAAATTCCATCTGTCTTTTATAGCTTCGGTTACAGCTTTTATGTCGTAAAAAGACTCACGAATAATTTGTAATCCATTAGTCGGATTTGCACCATCAAAATCGGATAGATTACGGAAAACGATAGTCATATCTGTTTCTGTTAACTGCAAACAATCTTCTAATTCTTGAATAAGGTTGGCATCTAGTTGTTCTTCGGATGACAATCCAATTTTACTGCGCATCATTTGTAGGTATTGGATGTCTTTTTGTTCGGCATAATTTGCTAACACCGCTTCTAAACCTTCGGCTTCTTCAATTAATGGATATAAGGCATTGGCTAATTGGTATAAATTCCAAAGCACAATATCTGGTTGCGATCCATATTGGTAGCGTTTGTTTTGATTGTCTGTAGTATTTGGCGTCCATCCAGGCTCAAAACCTTCTAACCAACCGTAAGGTCCATAATCTATGGTTAATCCTAGGATTGATAAGTTATCGGTATTCATAACACCATGCACAAAACCAACACGTTGCCAATGGATAACCATGTCTAAACTTCGCATAGCTACGTCATTAAAAAACTGAACGTAAGCTTGTTTGTTTGGTGGACCTAAATGCGCAAAATGGGTGTTTATAGTATAGTCTACAAGTGTTTTTAAGGTTTCTGTATCTTGTCTTGAGGCTAAAATCTCGAAACTTCCAAAACGTAAAAAACTTGGTGAAATTCGTGACACAATAGCGCCTTTTTCGTAATCAGGATTCCCGTTATACATAACGTCACGCAAGACTTGGTCTCCGGATAGGGCTAAGCTTAAAGCACGTGTGGTTGGTACACCTAAATGATACATTGCTTCGCTACATAAATACTCTCTAACAGAGCTTCTTAAAACTGCTAAGCCATCTGCTGTTCTGGAATACGGTGTTTCTCCAGCGCCTTTTAATTGTAGTTTCCAGTTTTTATTATTGTGTTCGACTTCAAATAAATTAATAGCACGACCATCACCTAATTGCCCAGCCCAATGTCCAAATTGGTGACCACCATAACACATGGCGTATGGCGTTGTTCCCTCCATCACAGTATTACCTGTAAACACGTTTAAAAACTGTTTTGTTTTAGCATCGTTTTCTGACATACCTAAGGTATCCAACATCTCTGGAGAGACATGGATTAACTCTGGTTTTGCAGTTTGTTTTGGTGTTACAAAACTATAACAAGCTTTAGTAACTTGACGTCTGCTATTGTCTGTTATTGGATCTGCGGGAAGTTGTGAGGTAAATGTATTTTTTATGTTCAGTTTCATGTCAAGCCTTTATATAACAAAGATACGGAATTGCTTGTCATAATAAGAGTTGTGCATTTTATTGCTTTACGGAATATATTTTAAGTCTTTGATTTTTGGTTTTTTAAGACGTCTTTCATGCTATCATAACCAATTTTATAAATAGCATCGATATTTTTTTTGTCAAAAAGTGCAAATTGACTTAGTGCTTGAGGTGCTATTAAAACATCACAATTTGAAAACTTTTCCATATCTGTTTTTACAGCACCTAAAGTAATGGAACGCTCAATAATATTATGAAAATGTTTTAATTGCGCTTCTGTTTTTGTTTTATATAAATTTAAATAAACGCCAATAATCTGATCGCATTCTTTTTGTAGCACGTCCACAGGAAAGTTGTTAAGTACACCACCATCGACGTACAAGCCATGTTTCATTTTTATTGGAGAAAATAATCCAGGAAAAGCTGCCGATGCTAAAACAGGTTTAATTAATTCACCTTCATTAAATACTTCTAAATCACCACTTAAAATGTTTGTAGCAGTTATAAAAAGCTGTTTGTTTAATGCTTTAAAATTATCCTCTGGAAACTGTTTTTTAAAGTAGTTATAATATTTTTCGGCATCAATAAAACCAGGTTTGCTAATAGCAAATTTTTTGTAGTTAAAAAGTTGGATAGTTTTTAAAAATTCCATCATTTGTTGGCATGAAAAGCCATATGCATATAATGAACCAATAATAGCTCCTGCGCTTGTACCTGCAATATGTGTAGGGAAAATATCGTGCTCTTCTAATGCTTTAATTGCACCAATATGTGCAGCACCTCGCATACCACCACCAGAAAGAACTAAGCCTATATTCATCTTTTAAATTATTCGTGAAGCACTAAAAAGGGTACATCTGTTTGATAGCTAATGTCTTCAACTTTACTATGAAAAAGTATTTGTTGAAAATAGTTTAAATTTTTAGCTACCATAGCAATCATATCAATGGAATTTTCTTGTACAAAGGATTGTATTGCAGCTTCAATTTTTGTGTTAGTAAGGTAATGAAAACTATGCTTGTTAGCACCAAAGTAATCTGAAACAAACTCTTTATTCTTTTTTTGATCATTATTTAATACAGAGTTTTTCTTTGTAATATGAAGTACTCTTAATGCTGCATTAAATTTTTCTAAAATATCTACAATAGGTTGTAATGTTGTTATACCGTAAAATTGTAGAAAATCTGTAGGAAATGCAATTTGACTAAGGGTTTTAAAGGTTGCGTTTTCAGGTACCACTAAAGTGTTGCATTTTACTTTGGTAATAATATCTGCTGTGTTGCTGCCTAGAATTAGCTTTTCTAATCCGGAAGCTCCTTTTGTACCCATAACTATAAGGTCTATCTTTTTTTCTAAAACCTGTTTTCTAACAGCGTCTATAAAAAAATCGACTTCGTTTATAGTATAAAAAGCATGATTTGGGTTATTTGGATATTGACTAGCTATTTTTTTTAAAAATGCGGTTAATTGTTTTTTAGCAGTAGCAGTATTAGTCTCTTCAATAACAGCAGTATTAATATTGTAATCTATTGTATCCACAGAAACTTCTGCTAATCTATTGACATGCATTAAATAAAATGTACATGGTGTGTTTGAACAAAACTTAATTGCATATTCAATAGCGTTCCAAGAGTTTTTTGAAAAATCTGTAGGTAATAATATAGATTTCATTTAATTTTTATCTTATTAAAAACAAATCTATGCGTAACACTTGTTTTAAAAAATGATAAAAATCATATACCTTTTATTTAATAAGGCTATTAGTTAACTTCTTTAAGTTTTTCGATATCAATAATTTTAATGTTTCGACCTTCAATTTCTATTAATCCTTGTTTTTTAAAGGAAGAAATAGTCCTAATTAAGGTCTCTGTTGCTATTCCAGCTACACTTGCTAAATCGTTTCTAGAAATTTTAATGGGCTCTTTAGGTTTGCAATTTAATTTGTCCGCAAATTTTAAAATTGTAGTTGCTGTTTTCTTGTAAACAGAACTGTAAGCCATTTCTAATAATTGATTTTTTACACCAGAAATATCATCTGTAAGTAATTGTATTAACTCTAAAGTTAATTTGTGATTGGTATTTAAAATATTGGTCAATTCGTTTTTTGAAAGCCCAACTAATGATGTCTCGCTTATAGTTGTTGCGGTTTCTTGATATGGTATATTTTGTGTAAATGAGGTATAGCCAAACAAGTCATCTTCTTTATGTAAAGCAGTAGTCAGCTCTTTTCCTTTTTCGTCTAATTTATGGCATTTTACTATACCTTTAAGTATTAAATAAATGTAGTTAGAGTTTTGACCTTCTTTGTAAATCTGCTCATCTTTACCATAATCAAACAGGTCTCCATTATCATCAAAAAAGTTTTTTAAGTCATTTAAATTTCTAAGCGTATCTGTTTTATTTGAGTCAGGGTTTTGGGCTTCACGACGGTCTTTTAAAATAGAAGCTTTAGCTAATCTACTTTCTATTGCGCTTATTATTTCATCCTCTTCAAAGGGTTTTGTAATATAATCATCTGCACCTAAATCCATACCTTTTCTTACATCTTGTCTTTCGGTTTTTGCACTTAAAAAAATAAAAGGAATGTGCATTGTTTTTTCTTGCTTAGACAAGCCATCTAATACACCATATCCATCTAGTTCTGGCATCATTATATCGCAGATAATAATGTCTGGTGTGGTTGTCATAGCAGCTTCTAATCCTAATCTTCCGTTTGATGCAGTAGTCACGTGGTAGTTAGAAAGCTCTAAAAGTTCTTTAGTGTTTTCTCTTAAAACAGCGTCATCTTCAATTAAAAGTATGGTTTTCATTAGTTTGGTTGGTTTGGTATGGTAATGGTAAATGTGGAACCTTTATTTTCTTCACTTTCAAAACTTATGGCTCCTCCTAAGTTTTCTAAATGTGTTTTGACAATATTTAATCCTATTCCTGTACCTTGATTTAACAGCGCATTTTCAGCCCTAAAATAACGATTAAATATGTTTTTTTGATCGTTTTCTGGAATTCCTATTCCGTTATCAATAATTATAAAAGTTGTATTGATTGCATCTTGTTTTACTTTTAATTGAATGGTAGTATTTTCTGGTGAATATTTAATGGCATTATGCACTAGATTAGACAATGCTAATTCCAAAGTTTTCTCATCTTGAATTAGTGACATATCATCAATATCTTCTGGATAATTTATTTTTTGACCTTCTTTTAAAAGCATATTTGCATTATAAATAACTTCATTTATAACCTTGCTTAATCTAAACTCTGTAAACCTATAATTTACTTTTCCAGATTCAAGTTTTTCTACAGATAAAAAGTCATTTAAAATATTATTAAGGTAGTGTACTTTACTATTAATGGTATTTATATGCTTGTCTCGTTTATCTTGTTGTTCTGCTAATTTGTATTTGCTTAGTAGCATAGACGAGGTTAATATTCCGGTTAAAGGTGTTTTAAACTCGTGTGAAACAAGAGATAGAAACTTTGTTTTTAAATCATTTAATTCTTTTTCTGTAGCTAAAGCTTCGGTAAGTTGTTTTGTACGTTCGATAACTGTTTTTTCAAGTTTATCGGTATAATTTTTACGTTCTGTAATGTCAATAGCTAATGCCATTACATATTTTTTTTCAGAGACAGTAAATGGATTTAAACCAACTTCAACAGGAAAAGTACTGCCATCTTTTCTTGCAGCAAAAAGTGAGCGTCCTTTACCCATGGTACGTTTTTCGCTGTGTTTATAATAGTTATTAAAATGCTGTCCATGACCTTTATGGTAGGTCTTAGGTATTAAAGTTTCTAATGGTTTGTTGTTTAACTCATCTTTTTCATAGCCAAACATCTCTTCAGTGGACGAGTTTACAGCTATAATAATTTGGTTTTCGTCCACTATCAAAATACCTTCAGATATGGCTTCAGATAGTATTTCAAAAACATCTTGATTAGTTTTAAGCATACAGTGTTTTAAGCGTATTTATTAACGAAAATAAAATTACAAAAAAAAGTGGGAGTGCTCTACTTTTTGATGATTTATATCATGAAATAAGTTAAAGATTCGGCTTAATTTTCCGGTGTAATATTATTGAATATGAAAAATGAAGATCATACCCTTAAACTATTTTATCAAAACCTTGGTAAGTTGTTTTATGCTATTGCTTGTATAGATGGTACAATTGAAGTTGATGAAATTAACGCCTTAAAATTTACAGTAGAAAAGGAATGGAAATTAACTGAAGATACATTTACAATTATTGATAGTTTTAGTTGGTTACATAGGGATCAAGATTACAATGCAGACACCTGTTTTAAAAGTTTTTTGAATTTTATGAACACTAATAAAACGCTATTTACTGAATCACGAAAAGCGTTAATAGTAAAAACAGCAAATGCAGTAGCAAGTAGTTTTTCTAATCGTAATAAATCAGAATTAATGCTGTTAGCTAAATTAGATATTGAATTAAAAAAAATATGAAAAATGTTGTATTAATAGGTCTTGTTTTATTGCTTTTATCTTGCAATAGTAAAACAGAAAAGATGTTTCCGATAGCTCAAGATTTAACACAATCTGTATACACGTCTGTAACAATACAACCGGATAGTCTGTATCAAGCGTATGCTATTGTTGCTGGTATTTTAGATAAAAATTTTGTTGAAGAAGGTGATGTTGTTAAAAAAAGCCAAGCGATTGCTCAAATAATAAATAATGCACCAGTTTTAAATACACAAAATGCTAAACTGTCTTTAGATTTAGCAAAGGAAAATTATAATGGAAGTGCAGCTATTTTATCAGGGATTAAAGATGAAATTGAAGCAGCAAATTTAAAGTATAAAAACGATTCGATTAACTTTTTTAGACAGCAAAACCTTTGGACACAAAGTATAGGCTCTAAAGCCGATTTTGATACAAAACAACTTAACTATCAACTGTCACAAAATACTTTGACATTACTTAAAAATAAATATTACCAAACTAAAAATCAATTAAATACAAGTGTAAAACAAGCGCAAAATAATTACCAAACGTCTTTAATTAGTACTAAGGATTTTACAGTAAAAAGTGCTGTAAATGGTAAAGTTTACGCGCTTTATAAATCCTCTGGCGAGTTGGTTAATACCATGGAACCTGTAGCCTCTATTGGAAGTGCTACAACTTTTATTATTGAAATGTTGGTGGATGAAGTGGATATTGTAAAAATTGTAAAAAATCAAGAGGTATTAATTACTCTAGATGCATACACAGGAAAAGTATTAGAAGGGAAGGTGTCTAAAATATATCCTAAAAAGGACGAACGTAATCAAACATTTAAAGTCGAAGCCATTTTTGTAAATCCTCCCGAAGTGTTATATCCAGGATTATCAGGAGAAGCTAATATTATCATATCTAAAAAAGAAAACGTGTTAACCATTCCAAGAAATTCCCTGATTAATAGTAACCAAGTAAAAACAGCAGAAGGTTTAATTACCATCAAAATAGGTTTACAAAACATGGAATTTGTAGAGGTTATTGACGGAATTACTAAAGAAACCTACATCTATAAACCAGAATAATGGTAAACTGGACCATCATATTAAATATTGCAAAAACGCATTTGCTAACAAAATTTAAGCAAACTGCAATTGCAGCCTTAGGTGTTACTTTTGGTATTGGAGCGTATATAACTTTAGTTAGTTTTATGACAGGTTTAAATGCTATGTTAGACGATTTAATTTTAAATCAAACACCACATATTCATGTTTATAATGAGATTGAACCCTCTAAAAAACAACCTGTAGAGCTTTACGATGCTTTTAAAAATAGTATTAACGTAGTACATTCTATTAAACCAAAATTAAGTCAGAAAAAAATACACAATGCCTTACCTATTATTAAATTTTTAAATGAAAACGAAGACGTAAAAGGTGCCATTCCGCAGATAAAAACGCAAATATTTTATATTTCAGGATCCATTGAAATTGCTGGTAATATTACAGGTATCCAACCTGTAGAGGAGGCACGACTATTTAACTTTAGAGATTATATTATTGAAGGCGCTCCAGAAAAACTAAAAAATACAGAAAACGGAATTTTATTGGGTTCTGGAATAGCAAAAAAAATGTCCTTACAATTAGGAGACCGAGTGCAAGTTAGTACTATAAAAGGTGACATTTTTCCTTTAAAAATTGTTGGAATTTATCAAAGTGGTGTTGCAGATATTGATGCTATCCAAAGTTTTGTAAACCTTAAAACAGTCCAAAGGATTTTAGGAGAAGCCGAGAACTATATTACAGATATTAATGTCAAGCTTTTTGATATTGATAAAGCTTTATCATTATCCAAAAAAATTGAGCAACAATTTAATTTAACTGCTATTGATATTAACACAGCAAATGCTCAATTTGAAACAGGAACAACCATTAGAAACCTAATTACTTATGCTGTATCAATAACATTATTAATAGTTGCAGGCTTTGGTATTTATAACATTTTAAATATGCTTATTTATGAGAAAATGAATGATATAGCTATTTTAAAAGCCATAGGGTTTTCTGGAAAAGATGTACAGTACATTTTTATGAGTCAAGCTATGATTATTGGTTTAGTTGGTGGTGTTTTAGGGCTATTAATAGGATTTGTTTTTACTAACATAATTAGTACAATTCCGTTTAAAACAGAAGCTTTGCCAACCGTAGATACTTATCCAATAAATTTTAATGGTTGGTTTTATATTATAGGTATTGTATTTGCTATGATATCTACCTTTTTTGCTGGTTACTTACCATCCCGAAAAGCTAAAAAAATAGATCCAGTTAAAATAATAAGAGGTCAATAATTATGAAAACAGTTCTGGAAGCCAAAAACATAAATAAATACTTTAAAAAGCCCGTGCTTTTTCATGTTTTAAAAGATATTAATTTTAAAATTAATGAAGGCGAATTTGTTTCCATAATGGGAAAATCTGGTTGCGGTAAGTCTACCTTATTATACATTTTGTCTACCATGGATTCAGACTATGAAGGTGATTTATATTTAAATGACGATTTATTAACAGGTGATAGTCCTAATAAATTATCGTATGTAAGAAATAAACATATAGGCTTTGTCTTTCAGTTTCATTATTTGCTTTCCGAATTTACAGTGCTAGAAAACGTAATGCTTCCAGCTAAAAAATTAGGAGAGAAAAGTTTAAAAGAGATTGAAAAAGATGCACTAGAAAAATTAAGAATTTTAAATATCCAACATTTAGCTTATAAACGTGCTTCTCAAGTTTCTGGTGGCGAAAAACAACGTGTAGCAATAGCTAGAGCACTTATAAATAATCCGTCTATAATTATGGGAGACGAGCCAACTGGTAATTTAGATAGTCATAATGCAGATAACGTGTTTAATATTTTTAAAAAATTAAGTGTAGAAGAAAACCTTTCTTTATTAATCGTAACACATGATACAGATTTTGCAAATCGAACAGATCGGATAATCACCATGGAAGATGGTCAAATAATTAGCTAATTATTAATACCTTAAACTGATTTTAATCATATTATTCTTGTAACTTTAAGAGTAAATTTATTGTTATTAAATAAGTTAGGTATGAAAACAAAGCAAGAGCTATTAACGCAAATCACACAATTAACATCTAATATAGAAACTAATTATCCAGAATTGTACACCTTTTTGTTGGAAGAACCAATTACGATTCCTACTGAAAAACATCCACATATTGATATTCCAGAATTACAGGACTATTTAAACACCTTAAAACAGGAGCTTAAACACCACATAGAAAACCATAAAACTAAATAAATGGCAGTTATAGATTATTATAAAACGTTGGGTATTGCCAAAACAGCTTCGGATAAGGACATAAAAAAAGCTTACAGAAAACTAGCACGTAAGTTTCATCCAGATTTAAATCCAAACGATAAAGAAGCTGAAAAAAAATTTAAGGAGATTAATGAAGCCAATGAGGTGTTAAGCAATCCGGAAAATCGTAAAAAATACGACCAATATGGAGAGCATTGGAAAAACTCTGAAGCCTACGAACAAGCAAAACAACAGCAACAACAGCAACAACGTGCATATCAAGGTCAGGCAGGAAATTCTGGAGGTTACAGCGAACAAGATTTTGAAGATATGTTTGGTAGTATGTTTGGTGGTCAAGCATCTGGAAGACAAAGAAACACTAGATTTAGAGGTCAAGATTTTAATGCAGAGCTTCATTTGGATTTAAAAGATGTTTATACAGATCATAAACGCACACTTACTGTTAATAATAAAAACATCAGAATCACCATTCCTGCTGGAGTAGAAAATGGACAAACCATTAAAATAAAAGGTCATGGAGGTAAAGGGGTTAATGATGGACCAAATGGTGATTTATACATTCAGTTTTCTATTCAAAATCATTCCAAATTCAAAAGAGATAAAGACAACCTTTATGCGACTGTAGATTTAGACTTATACACTGCTATGTTAGGTGGAGATTTAATGGTGGATACTTTTAATGGTAAAGTAAAATTGACGGTTAAACCAGAAACCCAAAACGGAACAAAAGTTAAGTTAAAAGGTAAAGGGTTTCCTAAGTATAAAAAAGCAGAACAGTTTGGAGATTTATATATAACTTATCAAATAAAAACACCGACAAACCTCACAGATAAAGAGAAAGATTTATTTACCCAACTTCAAAAATTAAGATAATTATGGAAGTAACAGATTTAATTTCTATAACAACTTTTTGTACGCATTACAACGTGCCTTCAACGTTTATAAATGATTTAAAAGATTATGAACTAATTGAAATTGTGGTTTCAGACAATGATAATTACATTAAAACAACACAAATTAGTGAGGTTGAAAAATTGATGCGTTTACACTTTGATCTTAATATAAATTTAGAAGGTTTAGATGCAGTTTATAATTTATTACAACGTGTAGAGGAGATGCAAAATCAAATTACATCGCTCAATAATAAACTAAGATTATACGAAGATTTATAGTTAAATAATGGACAAAATAAATCAATGGTTTTTAGAGTATCCACTATTGCAAAGTATAATTAAATATATTGTAATAGTTGCTTTTGTATTGATTTGTGTACAATTTATAAGACGCTTTTTAAAAAAAAATATTGCTAATACTTCTGTTAGATATAAATCTCAAAAAGGGATTGAGCTAATAGGTTATTTTCTGTTAGCCTTTATTACAGTTTTATACTTTACAGGAAGTATTAAAGATTTTACAGTTACGCTAGGTTTATTGTCTGCTGGATTAGCATTTACACTGCAAGAGTTAATTTTAAGCATTGCAGGATCCGTGTATATTTTTGTTGTAAAAGTGTATGAACCAGGAGACCGAATAGAAATTAACGGAATCAAAGGAGACGTCATTGATGTAGATAGTATTTATACCACAATGATGGAAATTGGGCAATGGGTAGAAAGCGATAATTATACAGGCCGAATTGTAAAATTAAGTAATGCATTTGTCTTTAAAGGACCTGTTTATAACTACTCTAAAGATTTTCCATTTATTTGGGACGAGTTTAATTTGCCAATACGTTATGGTTCTGATATCGATTTAGCAAAATCCATAATTATAAAAGCAGCAACAACAACATTAGCAGAATATACAAAAGCATCTAAAGATCAATGGAAAGAAGTCGTTAATAAATATTATATAGAAGATGCAATGGTAGAGCCTACTTTAGCAACCACACTAACAGATAATTGGATTAAATTTAATTTAAGGTATATCGTAGATTATAAAAAACGAAGAATAACAAAACACATATTAAATGATTTAATTAGGACAGAAATTGAAGCAACCAATGGTAAAGTTGTTTTAGCTTCTCAAACTATTGAGTTAATTAAAATACCTGATTTAAAAGTAGAAACAAACACTATAAAACACTAAGCATTATGTTTAAAAATTTAGAAGAAAAAGAAATAGAATACATTTTAGAAAACAATTATATTGGACAAATAGGTTATATATATAACAATACTCCGTTTGTAATCCCAATAACCTATTTTTTTGACAAAGAAAAGCATGCAATTATATGTTACTCTGGAGATGGTCATAAAATGAATGCTATGCGTAAAAATCCAACAGTGTCAATGTTAGTTTCTGATGTAGAAAATGTTACTAATTGGAAATCTGTATTAGTACACGGTAAATTTGAACAGCACTTTGGTAGTGATGCTAAAGCCTATTTGCATAAATTTTCTTTGGGAATAAAGGATATTATTTTAGAAAAAGAACATAGTAAAGCTAACTTTATAAGTGATTTTTCTAGTAAAATTTATAAGGATGATATTCCTGCTGTGTTTTTAATTAATATAGAATCTATAACAGGAAAAAAAAGATTAGACTTTAAAGCCTAATATTATAATAGAATATAAAAAAAGAGCTATTTATTAATAGCTCTTTTTTTTTTAAATTAAAATCAGATTAATTATTTAAATACCTATTAAATAAGCTAATTTGTAAAGCTTTTTTAGCATCGTTAAATAATTTTTTAACTTCAGTTATAGATAATTTTCTAACAACTGCAATCTCTTCAAAGGATAAATGCTCATTAGTAAATAGCTCAAAAACTTGACGCATTGCATTTGGTAAATTTCCAACAACAAAAGCTGTATGTTTTTTTGCTTCATCTTGTTTTAAATGCTTATCAATTTTATTAATAAAATCGACTTCATTCTCTTCAATAAAAATAGGTTTTAATTCGTAGTCATTATGATTGTAAGAGCTATCAGACAACTCTTCAATTAGCAATAAATCACCATCTGCATCCTTAGTATATTTTTCTTCCATAGCATCCCATTCAGGTTTAGAATAGGTATCAATATTTTTAAAAAAGAAGTCATTAAATTCTTCTTCAACTTTAATATCTTCCATTATTTGATCAACTTTTAAGTATAACCAAGCATAAAAGTCTTTTTCATGTTTAACGTCTTCAATATGATCGTAAATTTCTATAAAAAGTTGATCTATTATATCATCACCTTTATATTTTCCTTTGGAAAAATGTCCTTGACTAATGTACACATTAAGTTGTCTATTAATGTAATTCCGTAAAACAGGTAATATTTTTAAAACTAAATTATTAAAGGCATCTTTGTCACCTTCATTTTTAAATTGAAGAAGATCAGAATGTGATTGTTTAACAAATAATCTAAATTCATTTTTACTTTGATAATACTTGATATTTGTATTCATAATAATAAGTTTACTATAAAATTACTTAAAATCTATACATTAAAACATGATATTCATCACATAACATAATCTGTTAAGATTACTTTAATAACATATTGCTTACAATTAAAAAATACTAACCATACAAAAACCAAACATGTTGAATTTATTATCAATTTAATAGTATATTTATTGGCTAACAAAAATTATTTAAATGAAAAAAAGTGTTTTCTTACTTCTTATTGCAGCTGTATCAGCATTAGGAGGTTTATTATTTGGTTATGATACAGGTGTTATAAATGGCGCTCAATATTATCTTACAGAACATTTTCAATTAAGCGATGCTTTAAAAGGATGGGTTGTTGGTAGTGCACTATTAGGTTGCTTTGTTGGAGCAATAGTAGCAGGACCATTAAGTATAAAAATAGGTAGAAAATGGTCTTTAATTATTTCGGCATTATTATTTACACTATCAGCATATGGTTCTGGCTTACCAGAAATTTTTCCACAATCAGTTAGTATGCTAGTGTTTTTTAGAATTTTAGGAGGATTAGGTATAGGTGTAGCATCTATGAATGCACCAATGTATATAGCAGAAATTGCACCTTCAAATATAAGAGGTCGTATGGTTACGTATTATCAATTAGCGATAGTTATAGGCTTTTTTGTAGTGTTTTTAGCAACTTATTATATAGGAAACAATTTAACAGTAGCCGAAAACATAGAATTTGGATGGCGTCGTATGTTTTGGTCAGAGTTAATACCAAGTGGCTTATTTTTAATACTATTATTTTTTGTGCCTAAAAGTCCAAGATGGTTAGCTTTAAAAGGAAAAGATAAAGAGGCATTAATTGTATTAGAGCAAATTAATGATGCCGAAGTAGCGTCTAAAGAGATGTTACAAATTAAAAAATCTTTAAACCAAAATAACGATGGTATTAAGGTTAGTTATTTTTCTAAAGCTATATTAATAATCATAGCAATAGGTACTGCTTTGTCAATGTTGCAACAATTTACAGGTATAAATGCAGTGTTATATTATGGTGCAGATATTTTTGAAAAAGCCTTAGGTTTTGGAAAAGAAGATGTTTTAGCTCAACAAATATTATTAGCATTTGTCAACTTAGTCTTTACTTTTGTAGCTATGTTTACGGTAGATAAATTTGGACGTAAACCTTTACTGTACATAGGGTCAATAGGGATGATAATTGGATTTTTGCTATTAGGAGTTACATTACAACAAGAAAGTGTTGGTATGTTATCATTAATTGGTGTTTTAGTTTTTATTGCATCTTTTGCTTTATCAATGGGACCTGTTGTTTGGGTATTATTGTCAGAGATGTTTCCAAATAAAATACGTAGTGTGGCTATGTCAGTAGCAGTAGCAGCACAATGGGCTGCAAATTATGTGGTTTCTCAATCTTTTCCAATGGTTATGGGAAGCGAGACTAATAACAGTGCTCCATGGAATGGCTCTTTACCTTATTTTATATTTATTGCTTTTATATTAATTATAGTGTACGTAACCTATAAATTTATACCAGAAACTAAAGGTAAATCTCTAGAAGAGATTGAAGGGTTTTGGGAGTAATGTCAAAACTTATAATTTTAAAAAGCCATAACAGAATAGATGTTATGGCTTTTTTTATGTCAAAATCTAATAGCATAAATAGGATGGTTTTTATAAAGTATTAAGTCTAATATTTTCATCACATTTTTTGTCACAACTTTTAAGTATGTTGTATTAATAAGCTTATTTAAGAAAATTTTAATGTAATAATTAAATTATTAATGCTTAAATACACTAATTTAAAGACTTAATTATAATATCAAAAACAACTTATTATGGATGATCAAATGCATTTGGCAGCTCAGTATTTAGCTGCAGCTGGAATTAGTTTTCTTGAAAAGAAAGACGACGACAGTCACACAAATTTTGGATTTAGTATAACAGATAAGTGTTTATATACGCATTCACTTTCTATAAACGACGATGTCTTAGGTTTAGATTACGACAACTTCGCATTAGTATGGAAGTCTAAAAAAGGTAAAACAAGTTTTAGTTTGGATGGTGTCTCGCATAGCACTATCCTGAATTGGCTTTCGGATATGTCTAAAAGCAATCTTAATAAGTTGTATACCTATAAGTTTCATTATACGTTGCCATATAGTATAGACGCAAGTTACACTTTTAAATTGTCTAATTTAGATCGTCTTAAAACATTGACAGCTCAACGTGTAATGGTAGAAAAAGTTATTGAAAGTATAAAAGCAGATTATAAATTGGAAGCATCTTGCAGAGTATGGCCTCATCATTTTGATACTGGTATTTATGCAAAGATACCAGACACTAATTTAACCATTGGTTTAGGACTAGCAATTCCGGATAATGTATCTAAAACCCACTATTTTTATATCTCTGGATATAAAAATGATAAAATAATTAAACCTTATAATTTTTTTGAATTAACAATAGGAGAGTGGAGAACTGAAGATTTTACTGGTGCAATTTTAGAATTGTTGGACGTAAATAAAAATGATACTATATCATTTTTTAAAGAAGCTATTAAACAATTTAAATCAAAATAGGAGTAATAAATATATCAATAACCATAAGTAAATAAGGGTAAAAGGTTTTTTAAAATAATATAGATCTCTGTGTAATTGATAAAATCAAAAGTTGATATAATAAAAAAGCCTTACATAAAATGTAAGGCTTTTGCGGAGAATGAGGGATTCGAACCCCCGGAGGTGTGACCCTCAACAGTTTTCAAGACTGCCGCATTCGACCACTCTGCCAATTCTCCTTGAGTGTCTCATTGGATATCCTCCAATTGCGAGTGCAAATATAGATATGATTTTAGTTATTTTCAAATAAAAAATGCATTATTTTTTAAAAAGTTGTTTATCAATATGATAACAAGTAATTAAATCTTACATTATTTAAAAATCTATAGGGTTTTATGTCTTTTGCATGATTGATAAGCTTTATTTTTGCTTAAAAAAGGATATTATGGATATAATTGAACAACTTAACTGGAGATATGCCACCAAAAGTTTTGATTCAAAAAAAATAATTGCAGAAAGTGATATTAAAATTTTAACAGAAGCGTTTAATTTAACTGCAACATCGTACGGTCTTCAACCAATAAAGTTATTAGTTATAAAAGATAAAACTTTACAAAAGCAATTAGTGCCCTTATCATTTAATCAAAAACAGGTGCAAGAAGCTTCTCATTTATTTGTGTTTTGCATTGATTCAAAAATGGATACACCTTTTGTTTTAGATTATTTTAATAGAGTTAAAGAAATTAGAAACACTCCTAATGAGATTTTGGATCCATTTAAAAATTTTTTAGTTCAGGATTTTGATTCTAAAACTCAAATTGATAAAGAAACTTGGGCCACTAAACAAGCTTATTTAGCTTTAGGAAATTTAATGACGGTTTGTGCGTTATTAAATATAGATGCTTGTCCTATGGAAGGGTTTTCGACTAAAGATTATGATGCTATTTTAAATTTAGAAAAGTTAAATTTAAAATCTGTCCTTATTATGCCAATAGGATATAGGGCTGAAGATGATTTTATGTCTAAACTTAAAAAAGTTAGAAAACCTATTGAAGAAAGTGTAATTATTTGGAAATAGAATTTCGTGGCAAGATTATTGTTATTTCAGTAAAAAGAATATTTTTGTAAAGCTTAACACACACAATATGAAAAAATTAATATTTTTATTTGTCTTATGTATCTCTTTCACTGTTTCTGCTCAAGAAGAAGACGAAGACATGTCAAACTTAAATTGGTTGACGGATTTAAACGAAGCAAAGACTGAGGCTATTTCATCTAAAAAACCAATATTAATTTATTTTACAGGTAGTGATTGGTGTGCACCTTGCAAGATGTTGAAAAAAGACTTTTTTAATACAGAAGCTTTTGAAGAAAAAGCAGAACAGTTTGTGTTAGTTATGATTGATATGCCAAGACGTACAGATATAATTTCTGAAGAACAACAAAAGAAAAACAATACTGTGGTTAGTAAATACAATACCAATGGAGGTTATCCAAATTTAGTAGCATTAAACGATCAATTAAATATTATAGGCGAATTATCTGGTTATACCTTTTTACGTGAAACAGACAGACATTTTGCTTTTATTGAATCTATTTTAGAAAACTACTAGCATAATAAATACCATCTATAGTTATTAAAGCGTCTAAATTAATTTTTAGACGTTTTTTTTATTGCTTATTTTCTGTTAGATTTGGAATATTAACAAATATTATACAGATGCCAGGATTTGAAAGCTTTGGAGCTTTAGAGAGAAAAGAAGTAGAGGATGTTTTAGATAATGGTGTTTTGATGCGCTATGGTTTTGATGCCATGAGAAATGGACATTACAAAGCACAATCTTTAGAAAACGAAATTCAACATACATTAGAAGTTAATCACGCACAATTAGTTACCAATGGTACAGCTGCTGTATCTGTCGCGTTAGCGCTAGCTGGTATTGGAGCAGGAGATGAAGTTATTATGCCTTGCTTTACGTTTGTAGCTAGTTTTGAGGCTATTATGATGTTAGGCGCAATCCCTGTTTTGGTAGATATTGACGATACCCTAACCCTTAACCCTGAAGCTGTATCTAAAGCAATTACCAGCAACACTAAAGCTATAATGCCAGTACACATGTGCGGTAGCATGGCTAATTTAGATGCTTTGATGGCTATAGCTAAAGATCACAATCTTAAGCTAATCGAAGATGCTTGCCAAGCTATTGGAGGAACTTATAAAGGAAAATATCTTGGTACTTATGGTGACTTAGGATGTTTTAGTTTTGATTTTGTAAAAACAATAACTTGTGGAGAAGGTGGAGCAGTGGTTACTAATAATGCACAATATGCTAAAAACGCTGATTTGTTTACCGACCATGGTCACGATCATATTGGTAGTGATAGAGGAGCCGAATTACACCCATATTTAGGGTATAACTTCAGAATATCAGAGCTTAATGCAGCAGTAGGATTGGCTCAAATAAGACGTTTAAAGGATTTTATCGCTATTCAGAAAAAAAACTACACAATATTAAGGGAAGCACTGGCTGTGTTTCCTGAGGTGACTTTTAGAACAGTACCAGAAGGAGGAGAAGAAAGTTACGCGTTTTTAAACTTTTTCTTACCTAATTTAGATACTGCCAGAAAAGTAGCTTCTACTTTTAAAGAAAGTGGTGTTGATGCTTGTTTTCATTATTATGATAATAATTGGCATTATATTAGAAAATGGGAGCATTTAAAAGATATTAAAACCTTGTATCCAGTATCTAACGACGTTAAAAATGGTTTAGCGTACTTACAAACTAAAACATTTGATGCTTCAGATCACTTTATTGGCAGAAACATATCTTGTTTGATAAAGTTATCTTGGACAGAACAACAAGTCCGTGAGCGTGCTCAACTTATGGTAGACGCTATAAAACAATCACTATAATCTTTAATTTATTATCACAATCCCTTAAACCAACCACTAAATGAAAAAAATCGCTATACTATTTATTTTGCTAAGCTTTTATTCGGCTTTAGCCCAAGATAATTATGATCAATTTTGGCAAGAGTTATTAAGTAATAATCGTGTTTCTGCTACTGAAACATTAAAGAATGTTAATGACAATACTATTCAAAATCTTATTGTTAATGAAATACTTAGGGTAGAGAATGGTCAATTTAGAACCAATAAAGATTTTTTGCCTGCATTTTTAAATGATGCAGATTATCAGTATTACTTATATGCACTTTGGAATGAAAATTATTTATTTAATACGTATCTAGAAACTGGTTTTAATAGCAAAAATATAGGAGCAATTCGAAGCGTTGCCAAAAAAAATCCCACACATAGCACTATCAAAGATGCTATAATTTACCTAGAGTCTGTTTTAGCAAGAGACAGTAAAGACTGGAAGACATATAATTCTAAAATGAACAATATACCATCATTTAGACATTGGCAGTATTGTGGTGTTTTTGAAAACTTAAATAAAAGTGGTCTTGATCGTGTATATGGTCCAGAAACAAACGCTAATAGTGATGCGCCTTTTGATGCAGAAAGTAATGGTTTTGTTAATTGGTACACTGCAAAAAACCAAGAAGAGGCTTATCAGTTTTTTACAAATCATGAAGAGTATGGCTCTGGTGTTAATTATGCGCAAACATTTGTTACTGCATCACAAGACGAAACAGTAATTTTACGTATAGGAAGCGGATCTGCTTTTAAATTATGGTTAAATGATGTAGTTATTTTTGAAAACAAACAAGACGTCGTTACAGACCTAGATGCATATCAAGTCAAAGTAACGTTTCCTAAAGGTAATAATAGGTTGTTAATAAAAACTGCAGAGAGTGATTATGGTAGCTACTTTATAGTTAGTCCATTAAATTTAGATGGCTCACATAATACTAATCTAAAAGATACTGCAAGCTATGCTGATTATAATAAAAGTACTGTAAGTCAACTAAATGCAAAACCAATTACTAATAGTTTTGAAGCTTATTTTTTAAACAAACTTGATCAAAACCCAAATAACTTTTTTAATGCCTATTGTTTAGTAAAAACATATTTAAGAAACTCTAAATATGAAGAAGCTAAAAAAGTATTGCAACCATTTTTAGAGCAATATCCAAAAAGTAGTTTGTTAAGAAAATTAATGATTTCTGTGTATTCTTTAGAAGAAGATTATACTAGCATACAAGAAATTAATAAAAATATGGAACTGGATGACGACTCCTATTATCTACCAGTTTTATTAAAAGTTATGTTATTTGACGAGTTGACTAGAATGAGTCTTACTGAGTTAGAAGAATACCTTGAGAAACTTAAAAAAACTATTGATTTAGAAATCATGCACGAAACTGCAGATTTTATATACAATGCACGTCAGGAAAATAAAGCTAAAGTCAAAAAAAACCTAGATAAGTTAATGAAAATGGCAGATGGTAATACTAAGTTAGTATTACGTTATGCACCTTTATATGCGTCATTGTTTGAAGAGGAAAATAAGACAATTAGTATATTAGAAGATTTAGAAAAAAGCACCTTTGACTTAGCTTTAGTTAGACAGCTAGTGTCTTATTACGATAGACGCAATCAAAAAGATAAAGTCATGGATATGCTGACCAATGAGATTGAATATCTAGGGACAGATAATTATTACTTAAGATCAATTATTAATAAATTACATCAATATCAAAAACATAAAGAATCTTTAAAATATATTGATCAAGGATTATCAAATTTTCCAGATTCGTTCGTTTTTCAAGAGTTAAAAGGGGATGCTTTACTTCAAATAGATAAACAAAAGGCAATTACTGCGTATCAAGCATCATTGGCTCACAATAGCAACGATAAATCCCTAAGAAAAAAATTAAAAGATTTAAATAACGAAAATAACGTTTTAAAAGATTTAGTAACAGAAGATGCTTACGGATTAATTACGGACACTAGAGGTAAGATTTTAACCAATAATTATGGTTTTAATATATTACATGATAATAGCACTGTAGAGTTGTATAGTGAAGGTGGTGGTAATTATAGATCTGTTTTTATCTACGAAATTACTTCAGACAATGGAGTAGAACGTTTTAAAGAATATGATTTAGGTTTAAGCGGAACATATAATATTAATAAATCAGAAATTGTTAAAAAAGATAAAAGCATCGTGCCAGCAGATAAAAGTGGATCTAGCTTAGTATTTAACGGATTGTCAATTGGTGATGTAATTTATTTAGATTACGAATATTCGTTTTCTAAGTCTGGTCGTTTTTACAAAACGTATTCTGACCGTTTTATGTTAGGTTCTTTTCATCCTACTGCCTCTTCTTCAGTTAAAGTAATTGCGCCAAAAGATTATAAATTAAATTATAAAAGTGTTAACGGTAATACACAACCTAAAATAACAACTAAAGGCGATTCTAAATTATACGAATGGACTATTTTAAATAATCCAGGATTACCACAAGGTGAAGACTATATGCCAAGTGATAGTGATGTTGCAGAGTATGTTCACTTTAGTACAATAGATAGTTGGAACGAAATTTCTATATGGTATTCTGACCTAGTTAGAAGTGTTATGGAAGTTAACGCGACTGTACAAGATACATTTGACGCATTATTTCCGGAAGGTTACAAGCATTTATCAGAAGACCAACGTGCTAAAATTATCTACAATTATATACGTAATAATTTTACCTATAGTTATGTTAGTTTTAGACAAAGTGGATTTGTGCCACAAAAACCATCTAAAACCATCAAAACTAATTTAGGAGATTGTAAAGACTTTTCTACTTTATATGTAACGTTGGCTAAAAAAGCCGAGTTAGATGCTAATTTAGTACTTGTGTTAACCTCAGATTACGGTTATAACAGTTTAGTATTGCCAAGTACAGATTTTAATCACTGTATTGCAAAAGTTAAAATTGATGGAAAAGATCAGTTTTTAGAATTAACAGATAAGTATTTACCGTATAAATCTTTACCAACATCGTTAAGAGGTGCTACAGCTTTAGAGATTCCTTTGGATAGAAATGATACTAAAACGTATGATTTATTTAAATTGAATAATTTATCAAGAGAGCAAGCGGTCTCTAAAAACATAGTTACATTAAATATCGATAATTCAAAAATTGGTATGGTAATAGACTCAGAATATAGTGGTCATATTAATTCTTATTATTCTAGTGTATTTGCAGAGCCAAATGCAGAGGTTGTTAAAAAATCTGTTTACGAAGATTATGATAATAGATTATCAGATGATTTTACATTAAATAGTGTGAATAATATAGAAAGACTTAATGATGATATGTTGATTAAATATACATCAGATATGACATTAAATAAAAAAATAAATAAAATAGGATCTACTAATGTGTTGCAATTACCAATGGTATCTAATCCTTATACCAATAGTATTGTTAGTTTAGAAAAACGTGAGCATGTAATTGATTATACATTATACGAAAACATGGATGTTTACCAAGTAGATTATATTGTTAATATCCAAGCCGATCAGTCTTTTACTGAAATTCCTGAGAATGTTAGTCTAACTTTTAAAGACCATTCCTATAGCATAACTTATAGTAAGTTAAAGGCTAATCAATTAAAGGTTGAAATCAAATCAAAGCCTTCAATGAAACGTATTCAAGCTGCTGACTATCCAGAATTTAAAATCTATGTCAAAAATGTATTAGATGCACAAGACACTTTTATAGGTTATAAGTAGTAAAATAACATCTAAAAAAAAGCTCCAATTAATAAATAATTGGAGCTTTTTTTATTGTAATAAAGTTATTAATTAATAACCTACATATTCTATAATTTCTAAACCATAACCAATCATACCAACACGTTTTGTTTGCTGAGAGTTAGATATTAATTTTAATTTATGAATATTTAAATCATGTAAAATTTGTGCTCCAATTCCAAAGTCTTTACTATCCATTGCAATAGCAGGAGCTTTAGCAACAGTGTTTGGCTTTTGCGCGCTTTTTAAAACAGTCAAGCGTTGTAGTAAATTCATAGATTCTGCTTGTTGGTTTATAAATAATATAGCTCCACGACCTTCGTCATTAATTACACGAAACATATCATCTAATTTCTCGTCTGCGTTATTGGTTAACGTGCCTAATATATCGTTATTTACTAAGGTAGAATTAACTCGTGTTAAAACGGTATCTTCACTAGTCCAATCACCTTTAGTTAAAGCGATATGTACTTGGTTATTTGTAGTTTGTTGGTAAGCTCTTAATCTAAAACTACCAAATCTAGTTTCAATCTGAAAATCTTCTTTTTTAGCAATTAAAGAATCATGATCCATTCTATAGGCAATTAGGTCCTCAATGGATACTAGTTTTAAATCAAACTTTTTAGCAACTTCAATTAGTTGAGGTAAGCGAGCCATAGTACCATCTTCGTTCATGATTTCTACAATAACTCCAGCAGGTTGTAAGCCTGCTAATCTTGCAAAATCTATAGCAGCTTCCGTATGACCTGTTCGTCTTAAAACACCACCTTCTTTTGCTACTAAAGGAAAGATATGACCTGGTCGTGCTAAATCAAAAGGTTTAGTGTCAGGATTAGTTAATGATAGTACGGTTTTTGCTCTGTCACCTGCAGATATTCCTGTGGTTACTCCATTTCCTTTTAAATCTACAGATACTGTAAAGGCAGTTTCCATATGATCGGTATTGTTAGTAACCATCATATGTAAATCTAACTCTTCACATCTATGTTCTGTTAAGGGTGTGCAAATTAATCCTCTACCATGCGTAGCCATAAAATTGATCATTTCTGGCGTAACTAATTCTGCAGCAGCTAAAAAATCACCTTCATTTTCTCTGTCTTCATCATCGACTACGATAATAACTTTTCCTGCTTTTATATCTTGAATTGCTTCTTCTATTGTATTTAATTGAAAAGAAGTTTGTCGTTCTGTTTTTGTAGTAATCATAACATTTGTGTTGTACTGCAAAGATATTGCATATTTCTTAGTTAGTATAACTAAGTGTCTAGTTTTTGAGTTCTAAAGTAATGCGCGTAAGGGTAAAAAACAGTTCCTAAAATGGTAACTAGTGGGTTGTCTTTTACTACTATTATTTTAAGTAGTTTTCTGTATTCAAAGGTTGCTTTAATATAATTAAAAAGAAACACTAGAAATGAAATTGCACTTATCTGAATACTAGCTTGTGAGAATACAGGAAGCTTGTTGTTTTTAAACACAAAAAACAAAATAAATAATACTAACGCGATTGTAAAAAACACGTAACTTAATTTAGATAATATTTTATAATTTTTAATATCACTAGCTTCCAAGGTAATTGGAGTAGTGGTTGCTATGTCTTCTGTTGTGCTATTTGGTAAGATATTATAATCTGTTCCAATAGTAAGTTTTTGAACTCTTAATATATATATTAAAGGATAAATAACTATACCTATAATGGTTTGTATTAGAGGTTCTTTTTTATCAGAAATTAGGCTGTGTAACTTATTAAAGCTTAAAGTTGATTTTATATAATTAAATAAAAATACAATAAATGAAACTAAACTTATCTGAATACCTGCTAAAGCTACAACTGGTAATTTGTTGTTTTTAAATACAAAGTATAAAATAAATAGAGCAACACTAATTATGTAAAAAGTAATGCTAAGTGTTGATAATGTTTTATAGCTAGCTTTTTCAGTTTCTGGTAGATAGATTGTATCAGAGCTTAATGTGTCAGCTGTAATTTTAGTTTTACCAAATTTGGCATTGTACCAATTTTTAATAGGAACTGTAATATGATCGAATTCAAAAATACCTCTATCCTGAGTAGCGCGTTTAGTCAAAAATATACTTAATGGTAACATGATTAACGTTGAAAACCAAGCAGAGAGTACAGGGTTTAGTTTTCCGTTTTTAGCACTGTTTTCGGCAAATAAACCTATAAAGTGATAACTTAAAAACAAGACTATAGCAATAACCATTGGTAATCCTAAACCTCCTTTACGTATTAAGGCACCTAATGGAGCTCCAACAAAAAATAGAATAATGCAGGCTATACCTAACGCAAATTTTTTGTGTAATTGTATACCATGTTTATAAATATTGGAGTTCTTTATTTGTAAAGCTGTGGTCTTAGATTTTAATATTTGTTGAGTACTAGATACGCTATTAACCGCATAATCTAATACTTGTATTTTACGTTTGGTATTAAATATGTCTAAAATATCTCCATCATAAATACTATCTTTTATGGATTTGATGGTCAAATTTAAAGTTGGTAAATTAGTCCTATTATATATGGTGTTGGAAAACTCACTAACCACGCCATTACGTTCTGTTTTAAGCGAGTCTATGGTGTAATTTAACTCTGATACGTTAAGCATCGTATATTTGTTTTCTACATTTTTTTCATCTAAATCAATATTATTTAATTCAGACAAGTCAATTGCCAAAACGTGTTTTTTAAACTCGGCTTTACTAAATGGTTTTTTATTTCTTTCTTCAGCTTTTCTAGGTGGTGTATCATCATAATAATATCCATCATACAAAACTAAATTAAGCACGTTTGAATCTTCTTGGCTTGCCAATTCTCCATGGTCTGCAACAATTGTGGTAAAGTTACCTGACATGCGACTGGAACCTTTTTTATGTATGGTTATACCTTTAAGAAATTTACCATTTTTACCAGACTTTTCTTCAACTTTAATATTAAAAGCATCACCAATATCGTTAAATTGACCTTCAGCAATAATCATTGCAGGTTTTACATTGGCAATGTTTCTTCTTAAATTAAAACTGTTGTATTCTGCCCACGGAATTACATTATTACTAAAAAAGAAGGTTAATACACCTAAGCCTACAATAAATAGACCTAATCCAGACATGGCACGTTGTAATGAAATCCCTGTAGACTTCATTGCAGCAAACTCATAGTTTTCAGCAAAATCACCAAAAACCATAATGGATGCTAACAAAATTGTAAGCGGTAAAATTAACGGAATAAGGGTAGGAGTGATATACATTAAAAACTTTAAGACGGTAACAATGTCTAAGTCTTTTCCTGCTAACTCTTTAATGTATAGCCATATAGCCTGTAAAACAAAAATCAGCATGAGTATTACAAACACGCTGATAAAGGTTTTAAGATATGTAGTTAATATGTACCTATCTAATATTTTCACTTAGAATTAATCCAGTTTATTGATGTAATAGTCCTTAAATTTATTTTTGTCAAAGGTAAATAAGGATTTTGATAAAGTCTCATTAGTTTTAAAAGAATTAACAGTCAAAGTTGTTTTTGTTCCGTTATTTCCAACTTCTATTAATCTATAGATGTGCTTCGTCTTAGTATCAATACCTAACAAAACATATTTAATTTCGGAATTAGAATCCATTGGTGTTAGTTTAATGTATTGGATTTTTCTACCATTAACATCTTGTACAATATCCATTTTAAAAGTAAAACCTTCCTTGTAAAACGTTAACATTTTACTAGGTGTAATCGTGCTTTCATCTTGATCACTTCCTTTAGATACAGTAACCTCTTCATCTTCTGGACTTATACTATAAATGTTTTGACCGTCATAAATACGCGTAATACCTAAAATATTTAAACGGTATTTATCACCTTCCATGACAACGTCACCTTTGGTTTCTTGTTTTATGTTTTCTTCAGTATTTTCTAAAACGTATTTAAAAGCAATAGAAATATTGTTGTAACTTTTAGCTTTGTTTGAAACTTCGTTTAGCAGTTTATTTGCTTGGTCATCCTGCGCAAAAATGCTACTTGTAGCTAATAAAAATAATACTAATAATTTTTTCATTTTAAGTGTAATTTATTTTTTTTCGTTTTCTAATAGTTGATCAAGAGCTACTAAATCTACAACTAAAACCTGTCTTGCTTTACTACCTTCAAATCCACCTACAATTCCTGCTGCTTCTAATTGGTCAATTAAACGACCTGCACGATTGTAACCTAATTTTAATTTACGTTGTAGTAAAGAAGCAGACCCTTGTTGAGCTGTCACAATAATTTCGGCAGCATCTTTAAATAAAACATCTCTCTCAGATATATCTATATCAAGACTTGTGCCACTTTCTTCACCAACATATTCTGGTAATAAATAAGCATCTGGATAAGCCTTTTGATTACCAATAAAATCTACAATTTTTTCAACTTCTGGAGTGTCAACAAAAGCACATTGGATACGTATCATATCATTACCTTGTGTATATAACATGTCTCCACGTCCAATTAATTGATCTGCTCCACCTGCATCTAAAATGGTTCTAGAGTCTATTTTACTAGATACTCTAAAAGCAATACGTGCTGGGAAGTTAGCTTTAATTATACCTGTAATAACGTTTACAGAAGGACGTTGAGTTGCAATAATTAAGTGAATCCCAATTGCACGAGCTAATTGTGCTAAACGTGCAACAGGTGTTTCTACCTCTTTTCCTGCGGTCATAATTAAATCTGCAAACTCATCGACTACTAACACAATATAAGGTAGGTAAGCATGACCTTCGTTTGGATTTAATTTACGCGCTTTAAACTTGGTGTTATATTCAACAATGTTACGACACAGTGCGTTTTTAAGCATTTCGTAACGATTATCCATTTCTATACACAGCGAGTTTAACGTGTGAATTACTTTGGTATTGTCTGTTATAATAGCTTCAGCTTCATCCGGAAGTTTTGCTAAATAGTGTCGTTCTATCTTGTTAAATAAGGTTAATTCTACCTTTTTTGGATCGACTAAAACAAACTTGACTTCAGCAGGATGCTTTTTGTATAATAACGATGTTAATACAGCATTTAAACCTACCGATTTACCTTGACCTGTTGCTCCAGCCATTAGTAAGTGTGGCATTTTAGCCAAGTCAATGACTAAAGTTTCATTACTAATTGTTTTACCAATTGCTATTGGTAAATGCATTTCGGTTTTCTGAAATTTTTGAGATGCAATTACAGAGCGCATGGAAACGATGGTTGCATTTTTATTAGGCACTTCAATACCAATGGTTCCTTTTCCAGGAATTGGTGCAATAATACGTATACCTAAAGCAGACAGTGATAAAGCAATGTCATCTTCTAAATTTTTGATTTTTGAAATTCTGATTCCAGCTTCCGGAACAATTTCATATAACGTGACTGTTGGTCCAATGGTAGCTTTAATACTAGCAATTCCAATTTTGTAATTATTTAAAGTGTCAACAATTCGGTTTTTATTTTCTTCTAATTCTTCTTGGTTGATTGTAACGCCTTCGTTATCATACTTTTTAAGTAAGTCTAAAGGCGGAAATTGATATTTACCCAATTCTAAAGTAGGATCAAACTGCCCAAAATCTTCTACTAACTTATTGGCAAGATTATCAGTTTCTGATATTTCTTCTGTAACAGATTCTACCTCAATTTCTACTTGAGGTTCTTCTATTTCAATCTCAGGCGTTGTTATTTCTGTTTTTATTTCTTTTGAAGAGACCTCAGGAGTACTAACTTCTTGCGTTAGTTCTATATTATTTGTGGTTTCTATTTTTGAATGGTTTGAAATTGTAGGTTCAACTTTTTTATCTACTTCAAAAGCAGACTTCATAGCTTCAGCTTCGTCTGAATACGAATTATCTACAGGAACAAAATCATCTTTAAAATCGTCCTTAATATTCTTTCTAGCATTTTTAAAGATAGCTGCTATGCGTTGTGGTGTAAATTTAAAACGAATGGCTAAATAGCTAATAAAAGCAAAAGCTAATAATAATATAGTTCCAATTTTACCAATATAATCTTGGAAAAAGCTATTAATTTCAAAACCAATGGTTCCGCTTAATACATCATTTTTATGAGCAAAAAAGCCGAATAAAACTGAAAACCAAATAACAACTAAAATGCCCCAAAACCAATGTTTACGTAATTTAGATTTGTTTAAGTCAGTAAGCACGTAGACTCCTGACAAAAAGGTAAGACCAGAAAATATAAAAGCTGCTATACCAAAACCACGTTGGATAAATAGATCGCTAATCCAAGCACCTAGTTTACTTAACCAATTTTGAGTTTCTACCTCTCTAGAAGAAAATTCGGTTAAGGCACTTTGGTCAATTTTACCTGTAAATAAATAGGATAAAAAGGATATAAAAAACAAGACACCTAAAATTATTAAAAAGCTACCTAAGACTAGTTTTTGCTGACTAGTTAGGGTTAAGTCAGGTTTTTTTAAACCGACTTTCTTTTTTGTTTTAGTTTGTTTTTTTGCTTTCGCCATTTTTGGGTTTAATTTGCGTAAAAATACAAATAGTTAACGTTTATCCTAATGGATAATTGTTTAAAATAGCTTTGGGATATAAATAATCAAACCAATGATTGTAGCAGCTATGGATGCTATAAAAACAGCACCTGCAGCAATGTCTTTAATAAAACCAATTTTTTCGTGATGTTCTGGATGTATAAAATCTGCAATAGCCTCAATAGCAGTATTTACACCTTCTACACTCATGACCAAGCCTATTGCAAAGCATTGCATAATCCACTCGGTAGAGGTGATGTTTAAAACAAAACCAGTGATAGTAACAATAATAGCAATACAAAATTGTATTTGTATACTGGCTTCTGTTTTTAAAAGTAAGAGCATGCCTTTAAAGGCATACCCAACACTTTTTAAACGATTAATTATAAATGGTTCTTTTTTACTCATCTAATAATGCGTAAAGTGACGCTTTATAATTAGGCTCGTCAGCCACTTCTTGTACTTGCTCTGTATATTGTACAATTCCATTTTCATCTAAAACCACAACACATCTAGAGTGTAACCCTTCAAAAGGGCCAGATGCAAATTCTAAACCATAATCTTTACCAAATTGTCCCGTTTTAAAATCAGATAACATCATAACGTTATCAATACCTTCTGCACCACAAAAACGTGCTTGAGCAAATGGTAAATCTCTAGAGATACAAAGTACTTTAGTATTATCCATCTCAGCAGCTTCTTTATTAAATGATCTTACAGAAGTTGCGCATGTACCAGTATCTACACTCGGAAAAATGTTTAATACCACTTTATGTCCTTCAAAGTCCGATAATTTTTTAATCGATAAGTCGCTAAGTGTTAAAGTAAAATCTGGAGCTTTTTCTCCGATTTTTGGTAATTGTCCTATAGTTTCAACAGGAGTGCCTCCTAATGTTATTTTAGCCATTTTTATTGATTTTTTTGTTAAGCAAGTAAAAATAAGTAATAATGAGGTGTCACAATCAATGTTAGCAAAATATTATCAAATAATTTTAAACTATTGAGTTTTATACATCCGATAAGCAAAACCTATTCTAAAATAGTAACAATCAATTTTTTTAATAGTAAATTTATAAGGTATATATCTAATTTTATCTCAAATTAAATCTAAAATAAATACTATGGAAAATAATCCTCATTCAAGTCATCAGCCAAATGGTAAAAACTTTGATATTAATGAAAGTTCAGCAAATTGCCCTTTTTTAAGTGGAACAGTTAAACACACTTCTGGTGGTGGAGTAAAAAATAGAGATTGGTGGCCAAACGAATTAAAACTAAATATTTTACGTCAAAATGCTTCAAAATCAAACCCAATGGGAGACGATTTTGATTATGCCGAAGCTTTTAAAAGTCTAGATTATGAGGCCTTAAAAGCGGAACTTACAGCTTTTATGACAGACTCTCAGGATTGGTGGCCTGCAGATTATGGACATTACGGAGGATTAATGATACGTATGGCTTGGCATAGTGCCGGAACTTACAGAGTTGGTGATGGTCGTGGAGGAGCAGGAGCTGGAAACCAACGTTTTGCACCAATTAATAGTTGGCCAGATAATGGTAACTTAGATAAAGCACGTTTATTATTATGGCCTATCAAACAAAAATATGGAAATAAAATTTCTTGGGCAGATTTAATGATTTTAGCTGGTAACTGCGCCTTAGAGTCTATGGGTTTTCCAACATTTGGTTTTGCAGGAGGTAGAGCGGATGTTTGGGAGCCTGAACAAGATATTTATTGGGGAAGTGAAACAGAATGGGGAGCAAATGAAGACAGATATAAAGAAGGCGATCTAGAAGATCCTTTAGCAGCTGTAATGATGGGTTGGATTTATGTTAACCCAGAAGGTCCAAACGGAGTTCCAGATCCAATGGGTTCAGCACATGATGTGAGAGAAACCTTTGGTAGAATGGCAATGAATGATGAAGAGACTGTAGCTTTAGTTGCTGGTGGTCACACTTTTGGTAAAGCGCATGGAGCTGCAGATCCAAATAAATATGTTGGTAAAGAACCTCATGGTGCATCAATTGAAGAAATGAGTACTGGTTGGAAAAATAGTTTTGGTACAGGTGTTTTAGACGATACTATTACTAGTGGTATTGAAGGTGCATGGACACCAAATCCAACACGTTGGGATGCAGATTATTTTGATGTATTATTAAATTACGATTGGGAATTAACTAAAAGTCCAGCTGGTGCACACCAATGGAAACCAACAGCAGAGTCCAATGCCAAACGCGCTCCAAAAGCAGGTGACGCTAACGGAAGACAAGATTTAATGATGACGACTGCAGATATTGCTTTAAAAGTTGATCCTAAATATTTAGAAATTTCTAAACGTTTTCATGCAGACCATAAAGCATTTGAAGACGCATTTGCGCGTGCTTGGTATAAATTAACACATCGTGATTTAGGACCAACGTCTAGATACTTAGGACCAGAAGTGCCTAAAGAAGAATTATTATGGCAAGATCCAATTCCAGCAGTGGATTATACATTAAGTGATGCTGATATCGCTAACTTAAAAGTTATGATTATAGATTCTGGTTTGACAGTTTCACAATTAGTAACAACCGCTTGGGCTTCAGCATCAACATTTAGAGGATCAGATAATCGTGGTGGTGCCAATGGAGCACGTATTGCTTTAGAGCCACAACGTAGCTGGGAAGTAAATAATCCAACCGAATTAAATAAAGTCCTTGATGTACTAGAAGGTATTAAAACTAAATTTGAAGGTACTGTTTCTTTAGCAGATTTAATAGTGCTTGCAGGAAATGTTGGAGTAGAAAAAGCGTTAAAAAATGCAGGATACAATCAGGAAGTAGACTTTTTACAAGGTAGAGGAGATGCTACACAAGAGCAAACAGATATCGAGCAGTTTGGGTATTTAGAGCCTTTAGCAGATGGTTTTAGAAACTACATTAAAGGAAACTTAAAAATTGCTGCCGAAGATTTACTAATTGATAAAGCTAATTTACTAACGCTTTCTGTGCCAGAATTAACTGTTTTAGTTGGTGGTTTACGTGTGTTAGGTGCTAATTACGATGGCTCTGACAATGGTGTGTTTACAGATAATGTTGGTAGCTTAACTAACGATTTTTTCAAAAACATTTTAGACTTTACATACACTTGGAAAGCTACGTCTTCAGACGATAGATTCTTTGAAGGTAGTAACCGTAATACAGGTGAAGTTAAGTTTAAAGGAACTAGAGCCGATTTAATTTTTGGTTCAAATACAGAGCTTAGAGCAATAGCAGAAGTTTATGGTGCAAATGATGGTCAAGATCGTTTTGTAAAAGACTTCGTTGCAGCTTGGACTAAAGTGATGAATTTAGATCGTTTTGACGTGAAATAAAAGACTATGATATATAATATAAAGGAATGGATTTATGTGAAATCCATTCCTTTTTTATTGATTATTAATAATTTAAATGAAGTTTTTTAAGTTGAAACCTAAGGTTTTATATTTTGAATCGCATTAAGAATATAGATTCAGACAGCTTTTAATAACAGTAAAAATGAAACAAAATGAATACAGATAAAGTTTTTGAAAGTATTAAAAATAATGATACAGCTACCTTAAAAGCACTATTAAATGAAAACCCACAATTAGCCGAAGCAAAAGACCAGCGTGGATTTACACCATTAATTCTGGCAACCTATTTTGATAACGAAGCTGCAACCAAAGTTTTAGTAGAACATAATGCGCCTATTAACGCTAAAGATGCGTCTGGAAATACTGCTTTAATTGGTGTTAGTTTTAAAGGAAATGTAGCTTTTGCGAAATATTTAATTGAAAATGGAGCAGACTTAAATGCAGTAAACAACAACGGAACAACAGCATTAACTTTTGCAACGCAATACAATAAAATAGACATTGTACGATTATTAATAGAACATAAAGCAGATGCTACTATAAAAGATAATGAAGGTAAAACTGCTTTGGATTATGCTGCAGAAAAAGGATTCATCGAGATTGTTGATCTTTTAAAGTGATACAATCCGCTTTAAGTAGATATTTCCGTAGTGAATAGAACATATTGATTTAAAAAACCTAAGACGCATCTGAGGTTTTTTTATATTCTAAACGGAAATATTTTAGTTAAAAATCTTCATGCGACAATTCCATGTTTAAAGCGAATCCAGCAAGATTACCAGAGGATACTGCATTGGTAACAGACCTAAATCTGTTAGTATTGTCAGCACAAGCATATATTCCTAGTGTTTTCGTTTTTTTGCTTCTCGTCCACTTTAATATAGTCAAGTTCTATAATTTCGCAATTTAAATCTTGTGGTATGTTAGTGTGTTGTTATAAAGGTAATATTAAATTTTACAGCATCAAAAAGAGATAAAGTTAAAGCGGTTAATTGTGTTTTAACGGGAGTTTGTGAGGCTTGTGTCTAGTTTGTAAAACAATAAAACCCCAGACAAATCTGAGGTTTTATATAAACATCTATAGTTGTTTCTTAATTAAAAGAAGCCCATTGGCTTTTTATCATAAGAGATTAACATGTTTTTTACAACACGGTAATGATCTAATGCCATTTTATGGTTTTCACGACCAAAACCAGATTCTTTAACTCCACCAAATGGTGCGTGCGCAGGATAGGTATTGTATTGGTTTACCCAAACTCTACCTGCTTGTATAGCACGTGGTACTTGGTATAATTCGTGAGCATCTCTAGACCAAACACCAGCACCTAAACCGTAAGGTGTATCGTTTGCGATAGTAATAGCTTCTTCCGTAGTTTTAAACGTTGTTAAGGCTACAACAGGTCCAAAAATTTCTTCTTGGAAGACGCGCATTTTGTTATCTCCTTTTAAAACGGTTGGTTGTACGTAGTAACCTTCGGCTAATTCACCTTCATAGTTACCAGCTTCACCACCAGCTAAAACAGCAGCACCTTCTTCAATACCAATTTTAATATAGTTTAGTATTTTTTCGTATTGCGCTTTAGATACCTGAGAACCAATCATTGTTTCTGGATCTAATGGGTTTCCTGGTTTAACTAATTTTAAACGTTCTTGCATTTTTTCAACAAAGCGATCTGCAATATCTTCGTGTACTAAAATACGAGAAGGAGAGGTACAAATTTCACCTTGATTTAAAGCAAACATTAATGCACCTTCAATAGCTTTACTAAAAAACTCATCGTCTTGAGCTGCTACAGATGGGAAGAAAATGTTTGGCGATTTACCACCTAATTCCATAGTTACAGGAATAATGTTTTCTGCTGCATTATGTAATACTATACGTCCAGTTTCTGTAGAACCTGTGAATGATAATTTAGCAATTCTGTTTGATGTTGCTAATGCTGCACCAGCTTCTTTACCAAAACCAGTTACAATATTTAATACACCTGCTGGTAAAATATCACCAATAAGTTCCATTAACATCATAACACTTGTAGGTGTTTGTTCTGCTGGTTTAACAACTGCTGTACAACCTGCTGCTAAAGCTGGAGCAATTTTCCAGGCTAGCATTAACATTGGGAAATTCCATGGGATAATCTCTCCGACTACACCAACAGCTTCGTGTAATACGATACTTACTGTATCTTTATCATGTTCTGAAATACTTCCTTCATCTGCACGAATTACACCTGCAAAATAACGGAAGTGATCAATACAATAAGGGATATCTGCTGCAAGAGACTCACGGATTGGTTTACCGTTATCAATGGTTTCTAAGCTTGCTAAATACTCTAAGTTATCTTCCATAACCTGAGCAATTTTTAATAACGCGTTACTACGTTCTGTTGCCGACGTGTTACTCCAAGCAGGAAATGCCTCGTGTGCTGCATCTAAAGCAAGATCGATATCTTCTTGTGTTGATCGTGCTGCTTGTGTAAATACTTTACCATCTACAGGAGATCTGTTTTCAAAATATTGCCCTTTTACTGGGTCTACAAATTTTCCTCCAATAAAGTTTCCATATCTTTCTTTAAATTCGGGTTTTATTACATTTGCCATAATTATAAGTTTTTTTTAATGTGAATCAATGCTTTGCGACAAGCATTTTAATTATGGTACAAAGATAGAATGGAGGAGAGGCTTTGTATTTATTGATACGGTTCAATAACTTATGAAAACAGTCCACATAGTAAGATTCAGTGTTAATTAAATCTTAATCAATTATTAAAACATTGATTTTTAATAGTTTAAAATAAAATAGAAATATTTAAATTTCGGTTGGACTAATTCCGAATTTGTTTTTAAACGCTACACTAAAGTTAGAAAGGTTGTTATAACCAACGTCTAAATAGATATCAGACGCTTTTAAATCGCCACCTTGTAGTAACTCTTTTGCTTTTTGTAAACGCTTATCTTTTAACCATTTTCCTGGAGCTTTTTTGTATTCTGCAGTAAAATGTCTTTTAAATGTAGATAAACTCATGTTGCATAAAAAGGCAATTTCTTCTAATTTTAAATTAGAATGCACGTGATCTTCTACTATATTTTTAAAAGGAGAGACTTCTTTAGATATTAATGCGTGTAAGTAATGCTCAAATTCATTACCATATTTATCTAGTAAATACAATAATATTTCGTCAAATTTAAGCGCTAATATTGCATCGCAATACGGAGAATCTTCAAAAGTTTTAGAAGACAATGAGCTTATAAAAGACGCAATATAAGCATCGTTTTCAATTACAAAATAAGGCACCTTTTCTTGGTAAGGCTTAACGTTTTTGGTGTATTTACTTAAAAAATCGGTTAGTTTTTTTTCTGAAAAAAAGAAGAGTTTACAATAGTAAATCGCTTCGGTATCAAGCAATTCTGTCCAAAGCCAATTTCCTTTTTTTAATAATAAAGACTGTTCGCTATTAACTGCTTTAGAGGTGTTAGCAAAATGGACTTGCTTTTTTCCAACTTGTAAAAAGCTAAACATATTCATGCTTAAATTTACCTTACTTTTAACAACATCGCTGGTCATTTTAAAATCGTACACAAAAATGTCTTTGCTTTTGGTAGGATTTTTAAAGTAAATTTCAGGAATGTTTTCTATTGCCATTTTGTAGTGTTTTTTTTTCGGGCTTATTTTAAACAGCTATTGACAAAGTTAGCTATTTTAAACTCAATTTAAAGATTCGGTTTTTACGAGTAAAAAATGTTTCAACAGTTTTTATAATGTTAGAATGAACTAAAACAAGGTTAACAAAAACCCAAGTAACCCACCACCAATAACAATAAAAGCACTATTTACTTTTTTAAATATAAAGACACAAAGTATGCTAACCATAGCAATGACTATAGTGCGCCAATCCGTTAGTGTGTCTTGTCCCATAGCTACACAAACCGCTATAATTACAGCAACAGCAGCTATATTTACAGCATCTAAAAAAGCCGAAATAACTTTAGATTGTCTCATTTTAGGCACAAACGGATTTAATATAGCAACAAATACAAAGGAAGGCATGAAAATACCAACAGTTGCAGCTATTGCTCCCCAAAAACCTCCTAATTGCCAACCAATAAAGGTCGCAGTAGATAATACTGGTCCTGGTGTAAATTGTCCAACAGCAACTGCGTCTATCAATTCTTGTCTAGTCAGTAAGCCAGTAGATACTAATTCGGCATCCAGAAAACCAAATAACACATAACCACTTCCGTATAATAAAGCACCAACTTTAAAAAAGGTCCAAAGTATTTTTAATGTGCTTGGAGTTAATGCTACTTGAAGCACCACAAGAGGTGTAAAGCTGTTTAGCTTATTTTTATTGTTTTCAAAAAAGTATAATAGTAATCCTAGAAATCCGCAGGCAAACAACGCTACAATTTCGTTTGCACCAAGTAAGCATGCAATTAAAGTTAATGTGCCTAAAATGCCTAATTGAACGTTTTTAAGTGCTCTTTTGCCAAGTCTATACACTGCTCCTAAAATAATAGCAATTACAGCTGGTTTAATACCATAAATAAAAGGTTCTACTTTTGGGAGTTGTCCGTATTGTTGATACAGCCAAGCAAAAAGCATGGTAATGGTTACCGCAGGAAATACAAAACAAAAACCGGCTACAATTAGTCCTTTCCAACCTGCTTTTTCATGTCCACAATGCATGGTCATTTCGGTGGAGTTTGGGCCAGGAATTAAGTTAGTAGCACCAACCAAATCCAGAAAATGTTGCGGTGTCATCCATTTTCTTTTTTTAACTACTTCGTCCTCCATCATCGCAATATGCGCTGCAGGACCACCAAAAGCAATGCTTCCTAATTTGAAAAACAGTTTTGCAACTTCTTTTAGGTCTTTTTTGTTGGGCATTTTATTGTTTGACTGTATAATTTAAATTTTGTTTAGATAGTGGTTTTATAAACCATATTACTTTACTGTATTTGCTATTTATTTTATGGATTCTAAAATCTCAACAATCTTTTCGTTTTTTACAATAAGCAGTCCTAAACGCTCATGAGAAATACCATCTTTTAACTTATAATCATAAACTGGTGTGTTATTAACCAATTGCGAGTTAAAACATTTAAACTGAATACTATTTGCACCAGATAATTCCGATGCTACTTCTGTAATATGTGTTGATACAAAAAACGTACTTTTTTTAATTTTAGAAAACGAGTCAATAATTAACAAAGAGGCATCTGCTGCGTCTTTTACATTTGTACCTCTAAATAGCTCGTCAAAAATAACAAGTAAATTTTTGTTTTCTTTTAATTTAAGGGCTGTTTCTTTAACACGTTTGACTTCCGTGTAAAAATGACTTAATCCCTTATTTAAATTATCTGACAAATTTATGGTAGACACAACGCCATTATAAACAGATGTTGTCATGGCAGTAGCAGGTACCGGAAACCCTAAATGCGATATAAAAACGGACAGTCCAATGGATTTTAGAAAGGTTGATTTTCCTGCCATATTTGGGCCTGTCAAAAACACCATATTTGATTTTTTATTAATTTCAAAATCGTAAGCTTTTGCTTTTTCTAATAATGGATGAAAAAGTCCAGTAACCTGCAATTCCGGTGTTTTAGTATCAACATAAACCGGAAACGTAAGATTGTTTTTTCTGGCAGCATCAGCTACCCCAATAAAGGCATCTAATCTATACACAGCTGCTATTGCATTTTCTAACGCTTTAAAATTGCTATTTCTTAAAAAAGCATCTAGCTTATTAATATCACTAAAAGATAAGGCGACACTGGATTCAATGAATATTTTTAAAAAAGGTAATTTTATTAAATTATTTATGGTTTTGATCTCTTTTTTTAATAATTCTGGGCAGTTTTCCAGATCTATTTGTAGTGTATTGTCTAATGTTTTAAAAAGTAATAACAGCTGCTCAATACCTTTTGTAATTAAATAGTAATCGTTATTTGGTTTTACTTTATAAGTTAAGTGGTTTATTAACGCACTAAATATATTGGCACTTAAAGGTGTTGTGCCTAATTTTAAATAATAGTCAATATATTCTAACTGATTATAATTTATAGAGAGTTTAAAATCGGAATTGTAAAAAAATTGAATACTATCACGTCTATTTTTAATTTTAGAAATGTCTGACAATGGGGTATTCATTATTTCAAAAAGATAGTTTTTACCACCTTTAGTTTTTGTCATATCATAATAACTAAGGATGGAGTTATCCTCAGAATTAAAAATTTCTAAATCATTTTTTGTTTGACGGTCTAATTCAAATTTCATTAAGGAAGTTGATTTTGTATTGGCTGTAAACTTGATTCTGTGTGGATTGTTGCGTGGTTTAAGAACTACTGTAACGAATAAATAGCTGATGTTATACTCAGTAGGAATGTCCGTAAGCAGGCTTAAAACAAGCAATTAATTATACACGGTTTTAGCAAATCGTTTTCATTCGTTCTTTGTTTTATTATAAATCAAAATAATTGCAATTATCTCTCCTAAATAATAGAAAATTGATTGTGTAAAATATAGCATATGGTTATTTCTTAAATAGCCATAGTATTCTTTAATTCCGAGATTTTCTACTTCAAATATGAAATAGGATTTTATTGAAGGATAAGAAATTTGAATAACTTGAACAATAAAATAAGCAGAAAAACTCCAAATAAAATATTTCAGAACGTTTTCACTAATAGTTTTATAATTTTCAAGAACCCGATTAATTATAATATTAATTAAAATTACAAAAAGAATAAGTCCAAATAATTCCGAAATCCAAAAAGTCCAAGAAGGTTTAGAATCTAATAAAATCAATAAATCTTTCGCAAGATCAGAAAAACTATAACTTAAACCTGAAATTGTTTTATAAGTAAAAATTCCAATTCCGAAAAAACCAATTAATTTATTTCTTTCAATTCCCAATGAGATTAAGTTTAGAGTTTAATGTTTGCTTACGTCTTGGCTATGGTTAGTAAGGAAATTATAAGTAGTGAATTACCGATTAAGCACTTAGCCAAAACTTTTTATTTTATTTTTCATTTAAAAACCAAAACTTAAAAGTTTTGGCGGACTTGGTTAAAAAGTCTAAACTTTGGGTTAAGCACCAAAACCCGTATTAATTATAGCTATTGTTGAGCTTTGGTTATTTTTTATTGATTCATAATTCGGTTGTTTGTTTTTTAGTCTTTTTGATTATATAATAAAAATTTTTTATGGTCTTCATTTCTATTATTCAATTCCCAGTTTTTTGCTATTTCGATAAACTCTTTACTATTATGCACAGAAGGTTCTTCATAGGCAATATAACCTTGTTCAGATTTGCAAATGTTTTTTAACTTTTCAAAATAATGATCTTCAATTTCTGTATTTGGAAATTTTGTATCACAATATATTCCACATATTAAATATTTATCATCAGTAAAAAATAATTCCAAACCTTTCATTTCAGTTTTATCTGGGTTTTCCCAATAAAGTGTGTGTTTTATTTCTTTGTTTTTGCATAGAAATTTAATTGCTTCGTCAGCATTTTCAAGTATCTCTATTGGATTATCAGAATATTGAGGAACTTCATATTCATCAGCTAATTCTCGTCTATTTGGTGTGAAGTAATCCAATAATTGAATAATAAAAGCGTAATTTCTTTTTCCCGTTAACACATAACAGTCTGCATAGTAGCCTTGAATTTCATCTTTATTTTTCAATTTTTCTTTTCAGTTTTTTAATGAAACACAACTCGATTTATAAAAACTCTTATTATTCATATTACATAAATATGGAAGGATATGATGAGTTTATTTACATTAAAAGTTATAAGCTAAACGAAGTTACCAAAAACCGAATGAAAATCAACGATTATTCCAAACAAAAAACCACCAAGCTTCAGTCAAGTGGTTTTTTAATTAATATTCATAAAAAGGTATAAAAAACTAGCATATATTTTGGTGATTACTGTTCAGATTTTTTATGCTTTTTAAAGTTTTTTGATAATAATTTATTACCTAATAGACGCTTGTATCCAACTGTTTAGCACAATCTATAACCTTAGTGATGGTTTTGTTGACTTCGTTTTTTCGCCAGTGGATATACAAATCGATCTGTTGGTCTAAATCTATAAAACGCACATTATTAAATTTTGAGTATTTAAAAGAATGCGGTAAAATAGAAATACCAAGTCCTTTAGACACTAGATTTAGAATCATACCACCAAAATCGGATTCGATGCTAATTTTTGGTTCAAAACCATACTGGTTAAACAAATTACGTAATAAAGACGAAAAATAGGTGGTTTGGTGTAAACCGGAAAGTATAAAGTTTTCGTGTTGCAGTTTGTCTATATTGTTAACGGTATCTGCATTTAACCAATGGTCGTTGGGAACAGCAATGCAAATAGGCTCTGTAAATAATTTAAGCGATTGTATATTAATATGCGAAATAGAATCGCGACTAAACGCAATATCTGTTTTGTAATTTAGGAGTAGTTTTTCGTGGTTTTCATCGGTAAGTTCGGCTAATTCTAATTTAAGATCTGGTAAATTGGTTTTAATAAGATCTAGAAAATTAGGCAACAAACTAAAGGTGATAGAACCAGGATACGAGATAGACACCACACCAGCATCACCTTGATTAATTTTTTTGGCTTGTTGGTAAATGTGGTCTAACTCGTTCATGGTTTTGCTCCAATGTTGTTGCAGGAATTTACCAGCATCGGTTAGTTTTACGTTTCTTTTATTTCTTTCGAATAGTGAAAAACCCAACTCGTCTTCCAACGCTTGTATTTGTCTAGTTAATGAGGATTGCGAGATAAAGACTTTTTCGGCAGTGTTCCAAAAATGAAGCTCTTCGGCTAAAACTAAAAAATATTTTATTTGCTGTGTGGTCATGACAAATGCGTTTTTTGCATTACTGAATCAAAAATATGTATTTTTTAGCACTTATCATCGTGGTTTCTTTGTATAACATTTTTTTATAATCCGTAAACTGAAATAGTATGTTAGGCATCGAGAATTATATAACCTTTATGGTTACCGCTTTGTTTTTTATAATGACACCAGGAATTGATACTGTATTTGTGTTGAATAAGTCTATTGGTCAAGGTCGTAAATCTGGAATAGTGTCAGCAATGGGTATTAATACAGGTATTTTAACGCATACGTTTTTGTCTGCAATAGGTTTAACGGTTTTAATTGCAAAATCTGCAATAGCCTTTATGGTTATTAAGTATATTGGCGCAGCTTATTTGGTTTATATTGGTGTAAAAAAGTATTTGGATACTTCTGCTTTATTTACAGAAAATAGGGTAAGTGAAGTTAAAAACAGTTCTAAAAACGACTTTTGGTCTGGGTTTTTTACAAATTCTTTAAATCCTAAAGTTGCATTATTCTTTTTGGCATTTTTTCCGCAGTTTATAACACCTTCAAAATTAGAAGATCCAGTTCCTTTTGTTTTATTGGGTGTTACGTTTGCAATAATTGGTGTGATTTGGTATGTGACGTTAACTATGTTTGCTAGTACATTTTCAACTAAAATTAAAGGGAATCCTAATTCTGGGATTTGGCTAAATCGTGTTAGTGGTTTTGTATTTGTCCTTATGGGTTTACAGATTGCTTTTGGGTAGTTGTAGTATAAAAACAAAAAGCCACTTTACATTTGTAAAGTGGTTTTGAAAAATATTACACTAAGTGTTTTTAATCGTTTTTAGCAAAATAGCCATCGTTAGAAACAGCAGTATCACTTACAGATATACTTCCTGTTTTAAACCATACTTCTGCATAGTTACCATCAGCATATTGCTTTTGGATGTCTCCACCATGTGTCTCTGCACCAGAACACCAGTTTTTATTTACTTCAGGAGATTTACCATTTGTTTGGTTGTAACATCCAAGTTTAAAGAAACAACCTTCGCCTGCATAGGCTTCTGGACGTTCTACACCATCTTGTCCAATTGGAAAAAACAACTTTTTAGTTTGCTCTGGTATGTCTGATTTAGTAGTATATTCTGATAGTAATAAGTTTTTTGTAAAGGTCTTGGTTTCATGATTAGGACTTGTAAAAGTTAAATTCATTATACCATCTTTTACTACGACTTGGTAACTAAATTCTTCTCCTAATTCTATTCCTTCTTTTGGTTCTTCAGGGAAAGTAGAGGCGTCACTACCAACAACAGAAAAGTCATTACCCCAAACAGCAGAGGAGTAGTCCCAACGTTTTGCATTGTCATCTCCTGCAGTATTAATTTCGTAATGCCAGAATACAGAACCTTTAGTATGACCAGGGTATTTTTTGTAAAATATTTTTAATGGTTCGTTTTCAAAAGCATCAGCACTATGTATTTGGCCAACTACTACGGAGTGTGATGCAGCCACAGTTGCATCTCCTGTTGCAGATACATTCATTACTTTTAATGTTGCAGATAATTTATCATTGGCAGTTTTTGGATACCATTTTTTTGTTTGTGCTAATTCGGTTCTTGTGTTATTTGATGTTCCGTGAGTATCACCACCATTTGGCGATTTAAATACAACCCAGTTGTCTTTTCCATCGTTTTGAGTGTAGAAAAAATCTTTGTTTTCAAACTCAGTTGCTATTCCTGCATTTGAACCATCACCTAAAATAAGTTTCCATTGGTCAAAAAACGGAATAACACTGCTAGCGTATACTGTTTTAGAAACTTCTGTTTGCTCTGTTTTAGTTTGGTTTTCACTATTTATTTTGTCTTTACAGCTATTAAATACTAAAGTAATAGTAATTATAAAGCAGTAAGATACTTGTGATAAGTGATTTTTGATCATGGTATTGGTTGTTTAGGTTGGTAATACCTTGTAAGGTAATAAAAATTGGTTAACCAATTAATTATTAGATATAAAAAAAACCACTTTAGTATATAAAGTGGTTTTAATAATTCTTTTTCTTTCTCTTAAGCTTACTTATCAATAGAACCTAAAACACGTTTCATAAAGTTGTTTACAGCCTCTTTTTTAGGTGTACCATCTTTAATCATTTTATTAACTTCAATTGCGCCATACATATTAGAGATTAGCTCTCCAATAACGTCTAACTCTTCATCTTTTAAAGATGGTACTTCGGTTAGGGCTTCTAGAGTTTCAATAGTTTCAACGATGTAATCCTCGTCATTGTCTTCTATAAATTGAGCTAAATGTTTTATTACAGGTAATTTCATTGATAATTATTTTTTTTAATCCGATTGAAAATAGCCGAAGTATTTTACGCTTCGACTATACTCAACCTGACTTATTTGTTGTTATGCTACTTCGTCAACTAACTCTTTTAAAACGTCAAATTTGTTAGTCTGTGTTTGATTTACAAATTTTCCGCCTTTAAAGGTTGCGAATGTTGGTAAATTATCTACAGTAGCTAATGTTCTTGATTCCGGAAATTTTTCCGCGTCAGCGATAACAAACGTTATATTTTCTAACTCGCCAGCTAATTTTTTAACTTTTGGTTTCATGATACGACAGTTACCACACCATGTAGCCGAATATTGTACTACTACAGTGTCGTTGTTTGCTATAATTTCGCTTAAGTTATCTTGACTTAGTTCTTGTAACATAATAATTTAGTTTACGTGATTTGCTAAATAAGCTGCAGTACCTTTAGCGTTAGCTTGCATTGCATCTTTACCTTCTTCCCAGTTTGCAGGACAAACTTCACCTTTTTCTTGTACGTGCGTTAAAGCATCTACTAGACGTAAGTATTCTCCAACGTTTCTACCTAATGGCATGTTGTTGATACTTTCGTGTTGTACGATACCATCTTCATCAATAATATAAGTTGCTCTGTAAGTTACGTTGTCACCTTCTACTTGTACAGTTCCAGTAGCTTCATCATAAGTTTCGTTTTTGATATCTAAAATACCTAATATACTAGATAAGTTACGGTTGCTGTCTGCAAGGATTGGGTAGGTTACACCTTCGATACCACCATTATCTTTAGATTGGCTTAACCATGCAAAGTGTACTTCTGGAGTATCACATGATGCACCAATAACGATTGTGTTTCTTTTTGCAAACTCTTCTTGAGCAGCTTGAAATGCGTGTAATTCTGTTGGACAAACAAAAGTAAAATCTTTTGGGTACCAGAATAAAACTACTTTTTTATTGTTGTTTTTTGCTTCTTCAAGAACGTTGATTTTAAAAGTATCTCCCAACTCGTTCATTGCGTCTACGTTTAAATCTGGAAACTGTTTTCCTACTATTGCCATTTGTTTAAAATTTTAAAATTAATTACTTTGTTTTTACAGTATGCAAAAGTACAGTATGATATTAAAAAAACAAGCCTAATAAAATTTTTAAATCTTATTAGGCTATAAGTTTTAATTATAGTTTATATGAAAAGGTATAATTTATAATGATTTATCTTTTAGCATTCTTATTTTAAGATTAAGAGCAGCAAAAAATAAGGTTGTAAATGGACTAAGCCAATTAAAAATAGCATACACAAAATACTCACCAACACCAACACCTAAAACTCCCGACTGGTATGCACCACAGGTGTTCCATGGGATAAGTACAGAGGTTACAGTTCCAGAATCTTCCAAAGTACGACTTAAGTTTTCTGGCGCAAGTCCTTTATCTTGATATGCTTTTTTAAACATTTTACCAGGTATTACCAACGCCAAATATTGGTCGCTAGCAATAGCATTTAAACCTAAACAACTAATAACAGTACTAGCAAACAATCCAAAAACTGTAGTAGCTAATTTTAAAAGTGCTTTAGTTAATCTAGATAATGCACCAATTGCATCCATAATACCTCCAAAAACCATAGCGCAACAAATTAATAGAATGGTCCAAAGCATACCTTGCATACCACCAGCACTAAATAAGTCGTTAAGTTTATCGTTATCTGTAGTGATTTGCGTGTCTGTTAAAATAGATTTTATAATGGCAGTAAAGTTTGAGTCTGCTAATCCATTTAATACGTTTGATTGAAATATAACAGCAAAAATAGCTGCTAGTATAACTCCAGTAACTAAGGCGACTAAAGGTTTAGTTTTAAATAATATTAAAACAATGACAACCAATGGTACAATAAATAACATTGGTGTGATATTAAATGTACCATCGATACTGGTTAATAAGCCACTTATATCAGCACTTCCTGTGGTATCTATTGTCGCACTCATAATTCCAAAAGCAATTAGAGTGATTATTATAGTTGGTACGGTTGTAAAGGTCATGTACCTAATGTGTGTAAATAAATCTGTTCCAGCCATAGCAGGAGCAAGGTTTGTGGTATCACTTAAAGGAGACATTTTATCTCCAAAATAGGCTCCAGATATTACAGCACCAGCAATCATACCAGGACTAATACCTAACGCGCTTCCAATACCTATTAAAGCAATACCAACGGTTGCAGAGGTTGTCCAAGAACTTCCTGTTGCTATGGATATAATAGCACAAATAATTACAGAAGCTGGTAAAAATATAGCAGGACTTAACACTTGTAGTCCATAATATACCATTGCAGGAATTACACCACTGACTAACCAAGTACCAGCTAAAGCGCCAACTAAAAATAAAATCATGATAGGAACAAAAACACTTTGTAGGTTTTCCCAGATTTCTTTAATCATAGGTTTAACAGAAACTTTATTAAATAATCCTACAACAGCTGCAGATGCACCACCTAAAAGCAGTATAATTTGGTTAGTATAAGTTCCAAACCACTCTTGACCTTCTACAAAAAAAATGTTGTAAGCCAACATTGCCATAAGTATCACGACAGGAATTAGAGCTTCAATAAAATTAAGTTCTTTATTTTCAACTATATTTTGATCGTTTGCTTTAAATTCTGAAATATTGTCGTCTTGCATGTTAGTTAGTTTTTTTAGTGTTGTAATGTTACGATTTTACAATAAGTTATGCAAATGGATTTATGTGCTGAAAATTAGTAAGTTAAATGTAATTGGTGTCAAAATTAATTATTCTACTAACTTCTGATTAATATTTAAGTGAATTTGGAAAGGATAATTTAGCATTGAATTTGGGTTAATTTGAAGTATAATTACAAGCTTTAATGCATTTGGTTTTTGTGCTTTTTTTAAATGAAAATATAAAAGCCTGAACATTGTATTTGCTCAGGCTTTTATTAAAAAAAATACTTATCAATTTATGCTGTTTCTAATTGTAAAATACCAACTTCAATCATACATGCTTTTATCATGTTAAAAGTACGCTCTATATCGTCATCCAATCCAATAGAAAATCTAATTAGACCTTCGCTTAATCCCATTTCTGCTTGTTCCTCTTGTGGTATTTCTGAAGATGTAGAGGTTCCAGGAGCACTAAATAAGGTTTTATAAAATCCTAAACTTACCGCTAAATAACCTACGTTTTTTTCTTGCATTAATTCCATTAACGCATTGGCTTTATCTAAAGATCCTGCATCAATAGTAAGCATACCTCCAAAACCATAAGCTTCATTCATCATAGATTTAAAAACGTCATGAGATGGATGAGAAGCTAATCCTGGATATACTGTTTTAATACCTAGTCCTTCAAATTTTTCGGCCAAATAAGACGCATTTTTACTGTGTTGCTTCATTCTGATATGCAGTGTTCTCATATTTTTTAAAATCGAAGCAGAGCGTAAACTGTCCATAGAAGCACCAAGTAACATACTTGCACCATCAATGACACTTTTAAGAGAATTAATAAACTCAGTGCTAGCACAAACAACGCCTCCCATAGTATCCGAAGATCCATTTATAAATTTGGTTAAACTATGTATTACTATATCTGCACCTAATTGTGCTGGCGAAATAGATAAGGGTGAAAACGTATTGTCTACAATTAAGGTTAAGTTGTGCTTTTTAGCCAAAGTAGCTAAACCTTTAATATCTGCAACTTCCAATAAAGGGTTACTTACAGACTCGCAATACAAAACTTTTGTGTTTTTAGTAATTGCAGCTTCAACAACATCTAATTTTGTAATATCTACAAACGACGTTTGGATGTTCATTCTTGGAGTAAAATTCTTTAAAAACGCGTAAGTACCACCATAAATCGTTCGGCTAGATACAATATGATCACCAGCACCACATAGTTGCAAAAGGGTAGGTGTTATTGCTCCCATTCCTGATCCTGCAACATTGGCACTTTCAGTTCCTTCCATAGCAGCTAATGCTTCACCTAAATAAAGGTTTGAAGGTGTAGAGTGTCTAGAGTATAAATAGCATCCATCTGTATTACCCTCAAAAGTATCAAACATGGTTTTTGCTTTCAAAAAAGTGTAGGTAGACGAGTCTGATATTGAAGGGTTTACTCCTCCAAATTCTCCAAAATATTGTAAGTCTTGAATATTATCTGCTGGTTTAAATTTCATTTGTATTAGTTTTAGTAATGATTACATCAAATATCAATGATGTTAGATTAATAATCAATAGATATGATTAAATTTAGATTTTAAAACTAAATATTACTAATTATGCAGAAAATAAATTATGTATATTTGATTTTAATTTAATTCCACTGAAAATTTTTCCATTATGACCTTTGATGCCATTGACAAAAAACTACTACAATTGTTACAAAACGATAGTAAACAGACTAATAAAGAGTTATCTAACAAGTTAAATTTATCCGTTACTGCTGTTTTTGAGCGTATTAAAAAACTTGAAAACAATGGTGTAATTAATAAATATGTCGCTTTAGTTAAAAAGGAAAAGGTGGAAAAAAGTTTTGTAGCCTTTTGTCACATAAAACTATCGCAACACATCCAAGAATATGTAGTACAGTTTGAAAAGGAGGTAACCAACTTAACAGAGGTTTTAGAATGTCATCATATTAGTGGTGATTATGACTACTTATTAAAAGTTATGGTTAAAGATATGGAAGCGTTTAGGGAATTTATGGTAGAAAAACTTACCAATATAAACCACATTGGAAGTACACATAGTATGTTTGTTATCAGTGAAGTAAAAAGTACTACTGCCATACCAATTTAATTTTTTTTTATAACTTGTTTAAAAATTAATCGCTATTAATAATTTTTAAATGAAGTATTCACAAATCAAGGAATTATATAAAAATATATTTAAATCCTATGAAAAACCGTCACTAGAAACACATATAAAAAAAATGATGGAATTGGATAGTTACTTACCCTATAGTTCCACCTTTTTTTGCGTAACCAATACACAGGATTTAAAATTTGAGTATATCAGTAAAAATCTTAGTTCATGCTTAGGCATAGATCCTAACGTGTTAAAAACACAAGGGATGCGCTATTTTTGGAGTCGAATTCATCCAGAGGATATAGAGGTCTGGTTAAGTGCCATGAACCAATTAATGGAGTTTACCTTGACTGAAATTAAACCGACAGACAGAAGTAAGACTAATTACACTTGGAATTACAGGTTTAAAAACGGAAACGATACCTATGTTAACATTGTGCAAAACACCACACCTTTGTCTTTTGATTTAGATATGAAGCCTATAATAGGATTGGCACATTATACGGTTTTGGATCCAAAAATTAAAATGCATATCACAGCAACTGCTAAATTACTAAACGCTAATAATGAGTATGAAACTATATATTTTAATAATTTTTCTCAGAAATTATTAAAAGAGTCTATCAGTAATAGAGAGCGTGATGTTATTAGATTATTAGTGTTAAACTTAACAAGCAAGGAGATTTCAGAAAAATTAAATATCAGCTCGCATACCGTAGACACGCACAGACGTAATATTCTAAAAAAATTAAAAATTTCTTCCACTGGCGAGTTAGTGGGTATGCTAAAATTTAATAAAAATCTAATTTAAAATTAAATTTACTCAATTTAAGTATTGTGTTAATTATCAGTATTGTGCAATTTTACAGTGCTATTAATCTTAAGGGAGACCTTCATAACAAGTCTGTAACTAGTCAAATAATAATTTGATTTTTATGGACTTTTATGTTTTTATGGCTTACTGTTAAGCGTATAATAAAATTAGGTGTTTCTACTTCATTATTACAGACACAAATCGTACTTTTGTTTAATATTATAACAATTATTAATTTCCGCGAAAGCGAAAAAACAAAATATATGAGTCAATACGACGTAGCAATTATCGGTTCAGGTCCTGGTGGATATGTAGCAGCAATACGTTGCGCACAATTAGGAATGAAAACTGCAATTATTGAAAAATATTCTACTTTAGGTGGAACATGTTTAAATGTAGGATGTATACCAAGTAAAGCACTATTAGCCTCTTCGCATCATTATGAAGAAGCAACCAAACACTTTGAAGATCATGGGATCGAAATTCCGGGAGATATTAAAGTGAATTTAGAAAAAATGATTGGTCGTAAGCAAGCAGTTGTAGATCAAACTACTGGTGGTGTTGACTTTTTAATGAAGAAAAACAACATCGACGTTTTTACAGGAGTTGGTAGTTTTAAAGATGCTACACACATTGTTATCGAAGGTGAAGAAACAACTACAATCGAAGCAAAAAACACGATTATAGCTACAGGTAGTAAACCATCTACTTTACCATTTATTACTTTAGATAAAGAGCGTATTATTACTTCTACTGAAGCATTAAAACTTAAAGAAATCCCTAAGCACATGATTGTGATTGGTGGTGGTGTTATTGGTTTAGAGTTAGGTCAAGTTTACAGACGTTTAGGTGCAGAGGTTACTGTTATAGAGTATATGGACAGAATTATTCCAGGAATGGATGGAGCTTTGTCTAAAGAGTTGAATAAAGTCTTTAAAAAGGCTAAGTTTAACATGATGTTATCTCACAAAGTACAGTCAGTAGAGCGTGTTGGAGATGAAGTAATTGTTAAAGCAGAAAACAAAAAAGGAGAAGTTGTTGAGTTTAAAGGAGACTATTGTTTAGTGTCTGTTGGACGTAAGCCTTTTACTGATGGTTTAAATGCTGAAGCTGCTGGAGTTAAATTAACAGACAGAGGTCAAGTAGAAGTTAATGAGCACTTACAAACTAATGTATCTAACATTTACGCTATTGGAGATGTTGTAAAAGGTGCAATGTTAGCACATAAAGCAGAGGAAGAAGGTGTTTTTGTTGCTGAAACTTTAGCAGGTCAAAAACCACATATAGATTATAACTTAATTCCTGGTGTTGTTTACACATGGCCAGAAGTTGCTGCTGTTGGAAAAACAGAAGAAGAGTTAAAAGAAGCAGGTGCAGATTATAAAGTAGGTCAATTTCCGTTTAGAGCGTTAGGTCGTGCTAGAGCAGGAGGAGACTTAGATGGATTTGTAAAAATCCTTGCAGATAAAAAGACAGACGAAGTATTAGGTGTACACATGATTGGTGCACGTTGTGCAGATCTAATTGCAGAAGCAGTAGTTGCTATGGAATTTAGAGCATCTGCCGAAGATATTTCGCGTATGTCACATGCACATCCAACATTTGCAGAAGCGGTAAAAGAAGCTGCTTTAGCTGCAACTGATGATCGTGCTTTGCATGTTTAAAAATTAAATTAATATTCCGCTTTCGCGGAAATAAAAAAAAGCGAACCAATTTGGTTCGCTTTTTTTTGTTAAAACTGTAACATATAATACTATACAGTCTCTTTATTAAGTAACTAATCAATTAATTAATGCTTAACCAATAACTATTAATCATGAAAATCAGCAAAACTAAAAGTCTTATTTATTTCCTATTATTAGTACTAATAAGTTCCTGTAAAATTAAAACCGTTATAAAAGTAGACAACGTAAAGCCTCAGGAGATTGTAAATAAAACGTTGTATAATACAATTTTAGAGCAAGATCGGATTTATTTTGAAGCTTATAATACATGTGATTTAATCTTACAAAATAAAATGATTCCTGAAAATTTAGAATTTTATCACGATAATGGTGGCTTAATGACTTCTAAATCAGATTATATGGAAGGCTTAAAAAATAATATTTGCGGTAAAGTAACTAGACAATTGGTAATGGGAAGTGTTGAGGTATATCCAATTAATAATTTTGGAGCAGTGCAAATAGGTATGCATACATTTTATAATAATCAAGAACCTAATGCCATATCCAAGCCTAGCAAGTTTATAGTGATATGGAAAAAAGAAGCAAATATATGGCAAATGAGTCGTGTGGTTAGTTTACATTAAAATTTATATAATACCGTTACATTAAATTACAGTATTTAAAGCAGGAGTAATAAATGTCTTTACCAAGACATGTTTACATAAAATTGACGCATATTTAATACGGAAGATTTTAATTTTTAACATAATTTTCTATCTTGTTGGTTAAATGTTAAAATTTATAAAATGAATAGTATTCTTAAAATCAAATTGTTAGTAGTCTTTTTTTTAGTTTTTATCAATTCAATTTTTAGTCAAGACTATTCAGAATTGGCAGATCAATATTTCAATAATCATAATCCTGAAAATGTTGCTTTTATAAAAAAAGTAATAGAAGACAACAATGCAGTACAATTGGTAATTGATTGGCAAGACTTGGAGGTGGAGCATGAATTAGATTTAATGGAAACTGAAAGTAAAATGAATCATTTAAATGTAAGCTTTAAGATCAATAACAAAAATCCAGATGATACTGCTATATGCAAAGCTTTTGAAGCTAATCACAATAAAAGAAAAGAATTAGATAGGAGGTTGTCCACTTTAAAAGCGATGGTGACACTAAGTGAAACGACATATAATTTATGTAAAAATAACATCTATAATAAATCCAATTGTAACAAAGAGTATAATAATTATTCTAACAATGTAAAACTTTATAATAATGCAATTAACGAGGGAATACGTAGTAAAAATGAATATTTAAATTCACGTACTAGATGTATAGAAGTTAAAGAAAATTACAAGAATGAAAGAAGTAATACCAATAGAGTTATTGATCGTGTAAGGGACGAGTTGGAAAGTAGAAGTTTAAAGAGAGAAGAGTCTATAAAAAACATATCAGAACAGATAAGAGATTTGATTTTGAAAACGCCAAAAAAAACAGTGACATATTTTGATGATGGCACAATACAGCAAGAGGGTAGCATAGATTTAAGAACTAATAATTTTGTTGGAGAAGTGAAAAAATATCATCCTAACGGAAAATTATTTGTAACCACTAATTTTAAGGATGGTGAGCAGCATGGTTTATTTACACAATATTTTGAAAATGGAGGTGTAGAGTATAAAATCAAGTATGAGAATGGCGAAGAAACTGGATCAACAACTTATGATCAGCAAGGAAATATTGTTAGTCAAGATAATATGGATTAGGATATAAGATTTTTAGAAATAAAAAAAGCGAGCTATTTAGCTCGCTTTTTTTATTTTTTATTACGTTTATTGTAATTTTTATCACCTCTAGTTTTTGGCTTTTTATACTTGGCAGCAATTTTAAATTTATAACTACCACCTAAATTTTCTTTACTATTTTTTTCTGATTTTTCATGAAAAGCAGGTCCAGGTGCATCAATGTCTTTACGTTTGGTTGGATTGTTACGTTCTTTAATTACAGTGCGTTCTTCTTCAATCAACTCTGTAGAGATTTCAACTTCCTCTGGAATTTGCAATTCCGGAATGTCCATTTGCATTAGACTTTCAATTTTTTCCAGACTGTCCTGTTCTTTTTCGGTACTAAAAACAACTGCTTGTCCTTCGCGTTCTGCACGACCTGTTCTACCAATTCTGTGCATGTAGTTTTCTGGATAGTCTGGTGTATCAAAGTTAAAAACGTGTGTTACGTTATCAATATCTAATCCACGTGCCATTACATCAGTAGCAACTAAAACACGATTTATACCTTCTCTAAATTGCTCGATACTACGTAGTCTGTAGTTTTGCGTTTTGTTTGAGTGGATGACACATAACTCTTCTTTAAAAAACTCGTCTAAAGCTTCAAAAAGTCTATCTGCCATACGTTTGTTGGATACAAAAACTAATACTTTATTATACGTTTCAGCGTCTTGTAATAAGTGTACTAATAAATTAAGTTTAGTGTAATAATTAGGGACACTATATTTTGTTTGTGCTATGTTTTCTAAAGGTGTACCAGAAATAGCAATAGATACTTTTTGTGGTGCAGTAAAAAAGTCAGTAATTAATTCGTCAACATCTTCTGTCATTGTAGCAGAAAACATAATATTTTGTCTGCGTTCTGGAAGGATATCAAAAATATTAATTAATTGATGTCTAAACCCTAAGTCTAGCATGACATCTACTTCGTCAATAACTAAACGCTCTAAAGATTTAAGTTGTAGTACTCGACTAACTGCTAAATCATACAATCGTCCAGGCGTTGCAACAATAATATCTTGACCTTGTGCAACTGCTTGTTTTTGTGTGTTAATGTTTGTGCCTCCATAAACACCAAGAACACGCGTGTTTATATATTTTGCTAATTTTTCAATCTCATCAACAACTTGCACTACCAATTCTCTAGTAGGTACTAAAATTAAAACACGAGGATTATCTTGCTTAGAAAATTTTAGGTTTTTAAGTATTGGTAACATATAGGCAAAAGTCTTACCAGTACCAGTTTGTGCAATACCAACCATATCTTTACCACTTGCAACTACATTAAAAGCTTCTGCTTGTATTGGAGTTGGTTGTGTAAACCCTAGGTCGTCAATTGCATTATATAAAGGGGTGTTTAAATTTAAATCTCTAAAGCTCAAAACGTGTTATTTTAGCCTACAAAATTACCACTATTATTTTGTTTACCCTAAATGATGCTCATGTATTTGTATACTGTAGCTTGCATTAAAGGTTTCATCTTGTGGTAATTTGATAATCCCTTCTTTTTCGGTTAGTTTTTGTGTTGTGTTTTCAGCGTCAGCAATACCTAACCAAGGTTCTACACAAACATAAGGTGCGTTTGGTTTAGCCCAAATACCCAAATAATTAAAGTCTTTGTAGGTGATATTTAATATCTCGCCATGAGTTTTACTCACTAAAGCCACTTTTCTGGATTGTAAATCCTTAAAAATAAGCGCATCTTCATTAAATAAATCTGGTCTTAAATTAATACTGTTTTTAGTATTAAAAGCAGGTTTAGTTTGATTGGTTACTAAACCATTATCTATATTTAATAAATAGGTTTGTGCTGTTTCTTCGTGTTCAAAAACCAAACTATAATCCGTATAATTTTCATCTTTATAAATAGGACATTTAAAAGCAGGATGTCCACCAATACTAAAATAGATTGCTTTATTATCTAAGTTTTTAACCGTGTGTTTAATATTTAAAGTGTTATTGTCTAAAGTGTAAGTGATTAAAAACTCAAACTTAAAAGGAAACTGTTTTAATAAGTCTTCATTATAAATTAAACTAAAAGTTAAACTATTTTTGCTTTGATCAATTAGTTTTATATCGTCATTATGCCTAACAAAACCGTGCTTTGGCATGTTGTAGGTTTTACCTTCAAAAGTGTATTGGTCATTTTTTAAAGCTCCAATTATTGGAAACAAATTGGGTGCGTAGCTTCCCCAAATGTCAGGATCTGCATGCCACATAAATTGATTGTCGTTTTTAACGGAAGCAATTTCGCATAATTCTGCGCCTTTCGGTTTAACCGAAATTTTTAATACCTCATTTGATAGTTGAAACATCTGTCTTATATTTAATCTCATGACTAAAATACTCGTTTTTTTAACATTTCTGTTTAACTTTACGCAACATTTTTTAAAGTGAGAACAACGACAAAACATAAACTAACTAATCCTGAGGACTTCAAGCATAATTTATTGTATTGGAGTCAGCAATTTGACGATGTTGTTTGGCTGGATTCTAACCAGTATAAGCAACAATACTCTAGCTATGATGCTGTTTTAGCTGTCGATGCCTTTACAGGATTTCAAACGGATTATAAAGATGCTTTTGAGCAGTTTAAAGAATACCAAACATTAGCTAATGACTGGGTTTTTGGTTATTTATCTTACGATTTAAAAAATGATGTAGAGCCTTTAAAATCTGCTAATTATGATGGTTTAGCATTTCCTGATTTATATTTTTTTCAACCTAAAAAAATCTTTTTAATTAAAGGTGACACTGTGGAACTGCAGTATTTAAAAATGGTTGATGACGAAGTGGAAACCGATTTAAATACAATAAATTGTTACAAGGACGATGAAATTAACAATTTACCTATCGAAAACGACCCTATTAAAATAAAACTTAGAATACATAAAGACGCGTATTTTGATAAGATTAAAACCATGTTAAGTCACATACACAGAGGTGATATTTACGAAGCTAATTTTTGTCAAGAGTTTTATGCAGAGGACACCGTTATAAATCCGTTAGAGATTTATAATAAACTTAACGCCATATCAAAACCACCATTTGCGACGTTTTTAAAGCTTAATGATAAATATTTATTGTCTGCGTCTCCAGAGCGTTACATTAAAAAAGAAGGCACTAAAATTATATCCCAACCTATTAAAGGGACCGCAAAACGTGAGGCTGATTTTATATTAGATTCTATTTTAAAAAACAATTTAGTATCGGATCAAAAGGAACGTAGCGAAAACGTAATGATTGTAGATTTGGTGCGTAATGATTTATCGCAAACCGCAACAAAAGGGAGCGTAAAAGTTGAAGAATTATGTAAGATTTATACCTTTGATCAAGTACATCAAATGATATCTACAGTAACCTCTCAGGTAGATAAAAAGACACATCCAATAGATATTATTAAAAGTACGTTTCCTATGGGAAGTATGACTGGAGCACCAAAAATTTCGGCAATGAAAATTATTGAAACTTTAGAAGAAACCAAACGCGGTTTATACTCTGGTGCAGTCGGCTATATTTCGCCAACAGGCGACTTTGACTTTAATGTCGTAATCCGTAGTATTTTATATAATGCTAGTAATAAGTACGTGTCATACTCGGTTGGAGGTGCCATTACCGCAAAATCAGATCCTTTAAACGAATATGAAGAATGTTTGCTTAAAGCTAAAGCGATGAGGACGGTTTTAGAAGGATGAAGTTGATATTAGGGAAAAGGCATTAGGCAAAAAAAGGCAAATGTTTTAAGTATTACAGAAACATCATAAAAACGTAAATTTGTAAAATGAAGAGTTATAGAGATTTGATAGTATGGCAAAAATCAGTAGATATGGTAACTCATGTTTATCGCTTAGTGAATCTATTTCCTGAGGATGAAAAGTATGGATTAACTTCGCAAATAAAAAGAAGCGCTATCTCTGTTTCATCTAATATAGCAGAAGGTTATGGTCGTAATTACACCAAGGAATATATTCGGTTTTTAAATATTTCTAGAGGATCATTGTACGAAATGCAGACACAGTTGCAAATTGCAATTAATTTAGATTTTTTAAAAAGCAACGATTTAAATGATGTTAATGACCTGTCTTTACAAATAGAAAAAATGCTTAACGCTTTAATCAAAAAGTTGGCAGTATAATTTATGCCTTTTTACTTATGCCTTATAACTTAAAAGAACACTTCCAAAATCATATAAACAACACGCTTCCTTTTCTTAGAAGCAGCAAACTATTGCTTGCTATTTCAGGAGGTTTGGATAGTGTTATTTTAACGCATTTATGTAAAAAATCTGGTTTAGATATTACATTGGCACATTGTAATTTTAATTTAAGAGGTATTGAAAGTGATGGTGACGAGAAATTTGTAACAGATTTAGCCGATAGCTTGGAATTAGAGGTGTTTACTGAAAGTTTTGATACTAAGGCTTACGCCGAAAGTAATAAGGAATCTATCCAGATGGCAGCAAGAACTTTGCGTTATGATTGGTTTCAGGATTTAGCTGAAAATCTAGATTTTGACTATATTTTAACTGCGCATCATGCAGATGATAATTTAGAAACTTTTTTAATTAACCTGACTCGAGGAACAGGTTTAGAAGGTTTAAAAGGTATTCCGGAAATAAATGAAAACATAGTTAGACCATTGTTGCCATTTTCTAGAGAAACTATCGAAGATTTTGCGTTGTCAAACCAAATACTTTGGAGAGAAGATAGTAGCAATGCATCTACAAAATACTTGCGTAATAAGTTAAGACATGATGTTATTCCCGTTTTAAAAGAACTAAATAATAATGTTTTAACCAATTTTAAAAACACATTAAATAATCTTAATGATACAGCTGATATTGTTGAAGAAAGTGTGCAAGCGGTTTTAAAACGAGCAATTATCGATATTGATGGTACTCAGGTTAGTTATAAAATATCAGAGTTTATTAAAGTCAACAATCCTAAAGCTTATTTATATGAAGTTTTTAAAGATTATGGATTTACGCAATGGACAGATATTGTTAATTTGTTGACAGCACAAAGTGGGAAGCAAGTGTTTTCTGCAACGCATCAATTACTTAAAAATAGAGAGACTTTAATTTTAAGTGAATTAAAAAATGAGGATAGTTTGCATCAAAATGAAGCGTCTGTTATAATCAACAATTTTGAAAACGAAGTAAATGTTTTGTCAGGTGCTTTAACTTTTGAAACAGTAGCAAATATTGAAAAATCTGACAGCGCTACGATATATATTGATAAAGAAACGTTAAAATTGCCTTTAACTGTAAGACATTGGCAAGAAGGAGACTATTTTTACCCTTTAGGCATGCAAGGTAAAAAGAAGTTAAGCAAATATTTTAAAGACCAAAAGTTATCGTTAATAGATAAAGAGAAGGTCTTATTATTGTGCAGCCAAGATAAAATTGTTTGGGTTATTAATCATCGTGCAGACGATAGATTTAAGGTAACCAATCAAACTAAATCAATACTAAAAATTAAATTATCATAATGAAGCATATAACCGCTTTTATACTATTTTTTATCACTATTTTAAGTGTTAATGCACAGGTTTTAAAACCAGTAAAATGGAGTAACGAAGTTCAGAAAATATCAGATCAAGAGTATGTTTTAGTGTATACAGCAAGCATTAAGGAGCATTGGCATTTATATTCTCAACATTTAGATGAAGGTGGTGCGTTACCAACTGAGTTTGTTTACGATTCTGTAAATAAAACCAGTAATTATGAATTGATTGGAAAAGCGTTTGAAAGCGAATCTATAACGCAATTTGATAAGGTGTTCCAAATGGATTTAACCTTTTTTGATGGCGAAGCAACTTTTGCTCAAAAAATCAAATTATTAAATCCAGAGCAAAAAACAATTAAAAGTGAGGTTGCTTATCAAGCATGCGATGACTCAAAATGCATTTATGAGTTTGAAGAAGTTGTTTTTAATATTGCTCAAGCCAAGCCAATATCAGAAACAGTTAACGCATTAATATCCACTGAAAACATTTTTAATCCAACATCTAAAATATTTGATCCTGTAAGTTGGAAAACGGGAGTCAAAAAACTAAATGACACGCAATATGAATTAACATATACTGCTGTTTTAGATTCAAAATGGCATATTTATTCTCAGGATAATAAAGAGCCAATGGGTCCAATACCTACTGAGATTACATTTAAAAATGATAATAAAGATTTTAAACTAATAGGCGATTTAAAAGAATCTGAAACGGTTGAAAAGTTTGAAAACGCTTTTCAAATGAATGTAAAATACTTTGAAAAACAAGCAGTTTTTACTCAAGTAATTGAAGTGTTAAATCCAACGTTAAACACTATTCAAGCCGAAGCGTATTATCAAGCTTGCGATGACGAGAAATGTTTGGCTCCAGCTTTTATAGATTTAGATATTAATTTAAATGGTTTAGCCACAGAGGACATCAAAGCAACTAATAATATTGATGAAGAAGGTAATGACAATAAAGGATTATGGAGTATCTTTTTTATAGCGTTCTTATCAGGATTTGCAGCGTTGTTAACACCTTGCGTGTTTCCTATGATACCAATGACAGTTAGTTTTTTTACAAAGCAAAGTAAAAGCAAGGCATCAGGTATTAAAAATGCAATAATCTACGGGTTATGTATTATAGCTATCTATTTACTTTTAGGTACAGCGGTTACAGCTATTTTTGGTGCAGATGCATTAAATGCATTAGCTACTAATGTTTGGTTTAACCTTATCTTTTTTGGATTATTAGTTGTATTTGCGTTTTCGTTTTTAGGTGCATTTGAGATTATGCTGCCAAATTCTTGGGCAAATAAAGTAGACTCGCAAGCTAATAGAGGAGGTTTTATTGGTATCTTTTTTATGGCATTAGCTTTAGCAATCGTTTCTTTTTCATGCACAGGACCAATTGTTGGAACATTATTGGTGGAAGCAGCCTCTAAAGGTGGTATTGCACCAATTATAGGTATGCTTGGCTTTTCTTCCGCTATAGCGTTACCATTTGCACTATTTGCAGCGTTTCCTGGATGGTTAAACTCGTTACCTAAATCAGGTGGTTGGTTAAATACTGTTAAAGTCGTATTAGGATTTTTAGAGTTAGCATTAGCATTCAAATTTTTATCACAAGCAGACTTAGTATTGCAATTACATTTGCTAGAGCGTGAAGTATTTATAGCTATTTGGATTGCTATTTTTGGGACTTTAGCCTTGTACCTTTTCGGAAAAATACAATTACCACATGATTCGCCTTTACCACATATTTCAGTTGGTAGATTAAGTCTTGGATTGATTGTTTTAACGTTTACTATTTATATGATTCCTGGACTTTGGGGAGCACCTTTAAACCTAATTAGTGCTTTTCCACCACCATTAGATTACAGCGAGTCGCCTTACGGAGTAGGTAACTCAAAAGGAGGAAGCAGTGCTAGTAACTCTCACGATGATTTACCAGAAGGTGCACATTTATTAGCGCCACATGACATATTAGCATTTAATGATTATGATTTAGGTTTAGCTTATGCTAAAAAAGTGAATAAGCCAGTTATGTTAGATTTTACAGGTTGGGCTTGTGTTAACTGTAGAAAAATGGAACAAAACGTTTGGCCAAAAGGGAATATTTTAAATGTCTTAAAAAATGACGTGGTTTTAATCTCATTATATGTAGATGATAAAAGAGAATTAGAAGCAGATGAAATTGTAGACTCTAAATTAAGACCAGGTAAAAAACTTAAGTATATTGGTCAAAAGTGGAGCGAATTTCAAACCATTAAATACAAATCTAATACACAACCATATTATGTTTTGATGGGTCACAACGAAGAGAATTTAAATACTCCAGTTGCTTATACTCCAGATTCCGACACCTATTACAATTGGTTACAAGAAGGAATTAATAATTTTTAATTGAATAAAACTATCCTGCAATTGCAGGATTTTTTTTACTGTTATATAGTACAACATGAAAACAATACAAGGACAAATAGTAGACATACAAAACAAACGTATTTTTAGTGGAGAAATCATTGTGGATTCAGGTAAAATACAGTCTATCACAGAAAAAGAACACGATGTAAAACATTACATATTACCAGGTTTTGTAGACGCTCACATTCATATTGAAAGCTCAATGTTAGTACCATCAGAGTTTGCAAAAATAGCAGTTAAACACGGTACGGTATCTACAGTTAGTGATCCGCATGAAATTGCGAATGTATTAGGTGTAGCAGGAGTGGAGTTTATGATTAAAAACGGTAAGAAAACACCGTTTAAATTTAATTTTGGAGCACCAAGTTGTGTGCCAGCAACTACTTTTGAGTCGGCAGGAGCAGTTATAGATTCTGACGACATTAAAACTCTTATGGCTAATCCAGATATTAAGTATCTAGCCGAGATGATGAATTATCCAGGTGTGTTGTTTGATGATGAAGAAGTGCTAAAAAAAATAGCTTGGGCAAAACACTATAATAAACCCGTAGATGGTCACGCACCTGGTTTAAGAGGTGATGACGTTACTAAATATATCAATGCAGGAATTAGCACAGATCACGAATGTTTTACCTATGACGAAGCATTAGAAAAGCTTCAAAAGGGAATGAAAATCTTGATTAGAGAAGGTAGTGCTGCCAAAAACTTTGAAGCATTAATAGATTTATTACCTGAGCATTATCAAAACATGATGTTTTGTAGTGACGATAAGCATCCTGACGATTTATTATTAAACCATATAAACGCCCTTTGCGCTAGAGCAGTAGCAAAAGATATTGATGTGTTTAAAGTGTTGCAAGCAGCTTGTGTCAACCCTGTAAAACATTATAATTTAGAAGTTGGATTATTACAAAAAGATGATGTTGCAGATTTTATTATTGTTGAAGATTTAAAAGATTTTAAAACACTACAAACGTATATAAATGGTGAGTTAGTGTTTGACAATGGAACGTCTTTAATTAAGCATGTAGATTTTGAAAATCTTAATAATTTTGATACAGAAATTAAAACGGTTGACGACTTTAAAGTCGAAAGTACAGCCAAACAAATACGAGTAATCGAAGCTTTAGAAGGACAATTAGTAACTAATCAATTAATCGAAGAAGCAACAACCCAAAACGGAAATTTAGTATCAAACACAGTTACTGATGTCTTAAAAATGACAGTAGTTAACCGTTATAAAAACGACGAGCCAGCGTTAGCGTTTATTAAAAACTTTGGTTTAAAAGAAGGTGCAATTGCTAGTTCTGTTGGACACGATTCTCATAATATAATTGCGGTTGGTGTTAGCGACGAAGCTATTTGTAAAGCAGTTAATTTAATAATTGAAAATAAAGGAGGTATTTGTGCAGTTTCTGATACAGATCAAAAAATAGTATCGCTTCCTGTTGCGGGAATTATGAGTGATAAAAATGCTGAAACTATTGGTCACGCTTACGCGGAATTGGATACGTTTGCTAAACAATTGGGTACAACATTAAATGCACCTTACATGACCTTGTCTTTTATGGCATTATTAGTTATCCCTTCAATAAAATTAAGTGATAAAGGCTTGTTTGATGGTGGAAAGTTTGAGTTTACTAGTTTAGAGGTTTAGTATTTTACAGTTACTAAATAATTGTCATTTTGAGCGCAGTCGAAAACTTGAGAATTTAAGTTTTATAGCATTTTGAGTACATACAATGTGACAGAGTTTAAAAAATATAAACCCAAAAACAACCATTAAATGCCAATCCTAAAAACCACATATAAACCCAAATTTATGTTCAGAAATGGACATGTTTCTACTATTTATTCAGGTGTAATGCGTAAAGTAGAAGGCGTAACTCAAAAACGAGAACGTATTACTTTACCAGATACCGATTTTATAGATTTAGATTGGAGTTATGCTGGAAATAAAACAAAACAATTACTTGTGGTTTTGCATGGCTTAGAAGGTAATGCACAACGCCATTATATGCTAGGGTCGGCTAAAATCGCTAACCAAAATAATATGGATGCGGTTTGTGTTAATTTTAGAGGGTGTAGTGGAGAGGTAAACAAAACGTTTCAATCGTATCATTCTGGTAAAACAGATGACTTAGCTTCAGTTATAAAACATATTACATCCCAATTTGATTATGATACCATTTACCTAAATGGATTTAGCTTAGGAGGTAATGTTATTTTAAAGTATTTAGGTGAAACATCAGATTTGCCAAAACAAATTAAAGCAGCAGTAACAGTATCTGTTCCTGTATATTTAAGAGGGTCTTTAGAGCAGTTAATGTCCTCTAAAAACTATGTGTATTCTAAGAAGTTTCTAAGAAATTTAAGAAGTAAATTAGTAGAGAAACAACAGTTATTTCCTCAAAAAATAAACAATCAAGATTTAAGTGCTGTCAAAACTTTAAAAGATTTTGACGATGTGTATACTTCAAAAGCGCACGGTTTTAAAGATGCATACGACTATTATGAGCAATCAAGTAGTTTACAGTATTTAAAAAATATTGCTATACCGTCGTTATTAATAAACGCACAAAACGATTCTTTTTTGTCAAAGGAATGTTACCCAATTAATGAAGCGGAGCAAAACGCTAATTTTTATTTAGAAATGCCTAAATATGGTGGGCATGTTGGTTTTTATGATCAACAAAACGTCTATTATTCTGAAAAACGAATGCTTCAGTTTATTACTAATTTATAGTATAGTAATGTAATTTCAATTTAGTAATAAAATACCTATCTTTAGTCTTTTTAAATCAAAAATTAATGAAACGTATTCTTATTTTACTAGCTTTAACGCTAGTATTTTCGTCTTGTAAAGACCAACTAAAATTAGACACCGCAACTTCTGAGATAGCAAAAGACACATTTATTGTTGCTGAGCATTACAATAAAAAAGAAGTTTCTATTGCCATGCGTGATGGTGTAAAATTACACACCACTATTTATTCGCCTAAAGATACCTCTAAACAGTATCCGATTTTAATGCAACGTACACCTTACAGTTGCAGACCTTATGGTGAAAACGAGTTTAAGACAAAAATTGCCCCAAATCAATATTTAATGAAAGAAGGTAATATTGTGGTGTATCAAGATGTACGTGGACGTTGGAATAGCGAAGGTGTGTATGATAACATGAGAGCATTTATACCTAACAAAACAGGTAAACAGTTTGACGAGGCTAGTGATACGTATGACACCATTGATTGGTTAGTTAATAATGTAGAAAACAATAACGGAAACGTTGGTACTTGGGGAATATCTTACCCTGGTTTTTACACAACTTATTCTGCATTATCAGGACATCCTGCTTTAAAGGCAGCGTCGCCTCAAGCTTGTATTAGTGATTTCTTTTTTGATGATTTTTTCCATAATGGCGCTTTTTTATTAAGCTATTGGAGAGCAACTTCGCTTTTTGGACACATGAAAGACCAACCAACAAAGGAAGCGTGGTATAAGTTTCCGGAGATTGGTACAGAGGATCAATACCAGTTTTTTTTAGATGCAGGACCACTTAGTAATTTAAATAAATATTACGGAGAAGATAATGTGTTTTGGAATCAAATTAAGAGCCATCCAAATTATGACGCGTTTTGGCAGAGTAGAGGTATTATTCAGCATTTAAACGATATCAAACCAGCCACTTTAGTCGTTGGAGGATTGTTTGATGCAGAAGATTTATACGGACCGTTTAACACGTATAAAACTATCGAGAAAAACAGCAAAAACTATAATGGTGTTGTTTTTGGACCATGGAGTCATGGTGATTGGGCTAGAAATAAAGAACGTCAAGTGATTGGGAATATTCATTTTGGAGATAATATTTCGGATGACTTCCAGAAAAATATCGAAACTAAATTCTTTAATCATTTCTTAAAAGATAATGGCGAAGGGACTTTAGACTTACCAGAAGCGCACTTTTTTAATACAGGAACAAAACAATGGACAGATTTTACAGCTTGGCCACCAGAAAACAGTGTTAAGGAAAGCTATTTTATGCAACCAGATCAACGTTTAACGCAAAAAGCTAACCGAATGATTGCTACTAGCGATTTTATTAGTGATCCCAAAAAGCCAGTGCCATATACAGAAGATATAAAAGTGGTATTTACACCACGTAAATTTATGACCGACGATCAACGTTTTGCATCAAGACGTCCAGATGTTTTAACTTTTGAAACTGAAGTTTTAGAAAATGATGTGACTTTAGCAGGAGACATTTTAGCTAAACTACAGGTGTCTACAACAGGTACATCTGCAGATTGGATTGTTAAGGTTATTGATGTTTTTCCTGCTGACACAGAAAATACTGAAGACGTACAAGACCACTTAAAATTAAGTAATTACCACATGCTAATTAGAAGCGAAACGATGCGTGGACGTTTTAGAAATAGTATGACTAATCCAGAACCATTTGTTCCAAATCAAAAAACTGCGGTAAATATTACGTTACAAGATGTGCTACACACCTTTAAAAAAGGACACAAAATACAAGTACAAGTACAAAGTACATTTTTTCCTTACATAGATATCAATCCACAAACGTACGTTGATAATATATTTGAAGCTAAAGCATCTGATTTTAAAGCGCAAACACACAAAGTTTACAACGATTCTGCAATAGAGTTTACGGTATTAAAGTAGAGTATTGAAACTTTTTTCCTACTTTTAGTATCTAAACTAACCATTTTATGCTAAGAAAAGTTTTTGGAAGTGCTGTCTTTGGTGTCGAAGCCACAACAGTAACCGTTGAAGTTAACGTAGATAGTGGTATTGGCTATCATCTTGTTGGACTTCCGGATAATGCTATTAAAGAAAGTAATTTTAGGATTGCTGCTGCACTTCAAAATAATGGGTATAAAATTCCTGGTAAAAAAATAATTATAAATATGTCACCAGCAGACCTTCGAAAAGAAGGTTCTGCTTATGACTTGACTTTGGCTATGGGTATTTTGGCTGCGTCTAAACAAATAGCAGCAGATAATTTAGAGGATTTTTTAATCATGGGCGAGTTGTCCTTGGATGGTACTTTACAACCTATAAAAGGGGCTTTGCCAATTGCAATAAAGGCTAGAGAAGAAGGTTATAAAGGTTTTATACTACCTATACAAAACGTAAAAGAAGCTGCTATTGTTGATGGTCTTGAGGTTTATGGAGTAGAAAATATAAAACAAGTCATTAATTATTTTGATAAAGGAGAAGCTTTAGAACAAACCATAATTGATACAAGAAAAGAATTTGAAAAAAACTTAGACTTTCCTGAGTTTGATTTTAGTGATGTAAAAGGTCAAGAAAGTATAAAACGCTGCATGGAAATTGCAGCAGCTGGTGGACATAATATTATTTTGATAGGTCCTCCAGGAGCAGGTAAGACTATGTTAGCAAAGCGTTTGCCCAGTATTTTACCACCAATGACTTTACATGAAGCTTTAGAGACTACCAAAATACACAGTGTAGTTGGTCGTGTTAAGGACACTGGTTTGATGGCTCAAAGACCCTTTAGAAGTCCTCACCACACCATTAGTGATGTTGCACTTGTTGGAGGTGGTGCATATCCACAACCAGGAGAAATATCACTATCACATAATGGTGTTTTATTTTTAGATGAATTACCAGAATTTAAACGTGGTGTTTTAGAAGTGATGCGACAACCGTTAGAGGACAGAGAAGTTACCATTTCTAGAGCAAGATTTACTGTAACGTATCCATCATCTTTTATGTTGGTTGCTAGTATGAATCCTAGTCCAAGTGGATATTTTAACGATCCTGATGCTCCTGTAACTAGTAGTCCAGCCGAAATGCAACGTTATTTAAGCAAAATTTCCGGACCGCTTTTAGACCGAATTGATATTCATATTGAAGTAACTCCTGTACCTTTTGAAAAATTGTCTGAAGAACGTAAAGGCGAATCTTCTGTAGACATAAGAAAACGGGTTACTAAAGCACGAAAAATCCAAACCACTCGTTTTGAAACTTTTGAAAATGTACATTATAACGCACAAATGTCTACCAAGCAAATTAGGGTGTATTGTAAGTTGGAAGAGGCTTCAAAGCAATTACTTAAAACAGCAATGGAACGCTTAAATCTTTCCGCAAGAGCGTACGACAGAATATTAAAAGTATCTAGAACCATAGCAGATTTAGAAGGTAGTGAAGATGTTAAAGGTAATCACATTAGTGAGGCAATCCAATACAGAAGTTTAGATAGAGATGGTTGGTTGGGATAAATGTTTAAAGTTTAATAGATTTTCTGTACTTTCGTAAACAGCTATTAATAACTATAAACCATATTTTAAAATGTCAGAACCAACTGGAAAAATTTCGGCTACTGAAGCCGAAACACTAAGTAACGCGTGGACTAAACTACGTCAAGATGCTAACAATACTGCTGCAGGTCAGGAAGATAATAGGTCTTCGTGGTATTCTCTTGAAGATATGCAAGCATTTCTTGAAATGATTAAAGAACAAAATCCTAATGTAAATGGTGTAAGATGCTATTTAGGTGTGCAGTCCGATAAGGAAACATCTAAAGGATTAACCACTATATTTATGGTGCCAACAGAAGATGTTGATGGTAAAAACATGGATATAAAAGATGCTGATGGTATTGATAGAGGACAAGGAGGAATGCCTCCAGGAGCTGGTTATCCAAATTAATTATTATGGAAGAATTTTTAAAGGACAATTATAGTATTTTAACTAAATTCTTCATTTTAGTAGCAGTTGTATCTGGTCTTGTAACTTACAAGAAACATAAAGGAACACCTGCTGCTTTTTTTGTTAAAGTTTTAATCTATTTTTTAATTGTAGAATTAATAGGTACCTACTCTTCGTTGTACAAAAATTTTAGCTTTTTAGAGCCAATATATAACTCATTATTTAGACAAAATTATTGGTGGTATACTATTGCTTTTGATATTATTGGTATTGTATTATTTTCACTTTTATTTCAAAAAGTTATTCCTAATAAGCTTTATAATAAGGTGTTAAAATATAGTACTTATGGGTTTGTTCTTTTTTCTATACTATATATTATTTATAATCGTAATTTGTTTTTCTTTCAGTTTTTTCCCGTAATTCAGATAACAGGAGCCTTAATAATACTTAGTTGTAGTGTCTTTTATTTTATAGAATTATTGTTGAATGATAAAATTATAAAATTTTATAAGTTTCTTTATTTTTACATAGCTATAGCCATTTTTATATGGTGGATTGTCGTGACACCATTAACGTTTTATGATGTTTATATGGTAAATGGTGATTGGGATTATATTTTATTAAAGTGGGAAATTTACTTATCTCTAAACTTTATAATGTATATATCATTTGCTATTGGTTTTTTAATCTCTGAGCCAGAAAATTTGATTAAACTAGACTAGTATTAGCCTTTTAATATAATATTTAATATGTTTTCTTATTAGATAGTTTTCTATGTAAAAGATAGTTAGCTAATTTTTTTTTATTACTTTTAAATTGCTATTAACCAACTTTTAAAACAAATGAAAAACTTAGGCAGCTTAATCTTAGGATTAATTATTGGCGCATTGGTAATGTACTTTTATTCAAACAATTTAAAGGGATCTCACGTTATTAACCCAGTTATAAAACCAAGAGGTGTCATTACACCAAATCAAGCAATAGTGTTAGATTCCACCTATAATTCTAGATATACTTTAATTAGCGACAGTATTGTAAAACAACCCGATAATCGCTCAAGCTGGTGGTCCTTGGATGATGTTACTAATTATATAGATTATGCTAAAAACCAATCTGACAGCTTAGGTTATAATATGAGTGGATTAAGAGTCTATTTAGGAGCCTATCCAACAAGTAAAAATCAGGTTGGATATACTACCATGTTTATGGTACCAACAGGAGATGTTAAAATGGTTGATGGAAGTAAAGGTTTTGCAGCATCAGCTAATACTGATATTGAAGGAGCTAACCCTTTAAATATGGGAACTGCTGGTAATCCTCCAAATTCTAATTATCCTCATTAATTCCGTATTGTGGAAACATTTTTGAAACAAAATTATAGTTTAATAACCCACAGTGTAGAGTTGTTGGCTGTGCTTATTGCTTTATTATGCTATAAAAAATACAAGTTAACTTCTGGTAAGTATTTTATATATTTTCTATTCTATGTTTTTGTTATTGACCTGTTAGGAGAATATCCTTCATTTTACAATACGTTTGAGTGGTTAACTACTGTACAAAATTCTGTATTTAGATATAATTATTGGCTGTTTACAATTTTTTACATTTTAGGAAGCATAGTGTTTTATATGTTTTATTATCATAAGATTTTAAAAAACAAAACACATAAAATTATAGTATTGGCAGTAGGTATATTAAGTTTAGTAATTTCAATAATCTATATAGTATGTAATACAGCTCAGTTTTTTAATGGCTTTTTACCTTTAATAAGTGTGTTAGCTGCTTTTTCTATTATAACATTTACAACGTGCTATTTTATCGAGTTGTTACAAAGTGATAAAATGCTTAGGTTTTATAAAATATTAGACTTTTATATTAGTATAGCGTTGCTTTTTTGGTGGTTAATTACAACACCAGTTATTTTTTACGGTATTTACAATTCTGATGAAGATTGGAATTTTGTAATCTTAAAATGGCAAATATTTTTGTTTTCAAATATCATGATGTACTTAACTTTTACTTTTGGATTATTAATTTCAAGGCCTCATGAAAACGATTAGATGATAGATTTTATAACCAAACATTTTAATTTTATTGTTTATTTTTTTGAATTAATTGCGTTTATAACAGGCGTTATTTTATTTAAAAAGCATAAAAGTAAAGCAACAAAAATTTTTATATTTTTTTTAGCTTACATAGTTTTTGTCGAGTTTGTGGGATGTATCTTAACTTATCTTAAAGCCAACGCAATAGTGCAATTTGTAAGACAGTTAGGGGTAACAACCCGTCTATGGTATAATGTGTTTTGGTTATTTGGAAGTGTCGTTCTTATCTTGTTTTATTATTATAATTTGTTTAAAATTAAGATGTTTAAGACTATGATTAAATATATAAGCTTATTATATGTTTTAATTTTTACTATACATGTAGTCTTTAATTACGACGCCTTTTTTAATGCGCATCATACGTTTTATTTTATTTTAGACGCCTCAATAATTTTTATATGTGTAACGCTTTTTTGTTTAGAATTACTTAAAAGTGACGACCTTTTAAATATTTCAAAATCATTTAGCGTATACGCTACTTTTGGTTTGTTTTTATGGTGGCTAGTAACAACTCCAATTATTTTTTACGAAAGTTATAATACCACTGCAGACTGGGATTTTGCAAATTTAAAACGTCGCGTATTTCTATTTGCTAATATATTTATGTATACTTGTTTTGTATTGGGTCTAATAGCTTCTAAACCTCAAAAAAATTAAATGATTAATACTTTAAATTTTATACAAACACAGGCAACCTCTACACAGTCAGAACGTTATTTGCTAATTTATATGATTGGTGTGCTTATTGTGGTTACCACCTTGGTAGTATTGTTTTTTATAGTATTTCAAAAAAGAAAAAACACACTACTGTTAGATAAAATTTTACAACAACGCGCTTTTGATTTAGAGCTATCAAATGCACAAACCGAAATACAAGAGCAAACCCTAAAAAATATTGGTTGGGAGCTTCACGATAACGTAGGTCAGTTGTTAGCAGCAGCTAGCATGCAACTTAATATCCTTAAAACTAAATTAAATGTTGAAGGAAACGAAAACTTTGCTGAAGCCTCAGATTTTGTAAAACAGAGTTTAAAAGAAGTTAGGATGTTATCACGATCGTTAAATAATGAGGTGATACTAAATATTGGTTTTGAACAGTCCATTACCAATGAGTTAAACCGACTTAAAAAAATGAAATTTGCTTCTGCAGAATTACAAGTAAAAGGGATAGTAGTTCCTTTTAATGATAAAAAGCACGAGATTATTATATTCAGAATTTTACAAGAGTTTTTTTCCAATACAGTTAAATATTCTGAAGCAAAAAACTTGACAGTAACCTTAAATTATCTGGCAGATAAATTAATTTTAGTAGCAACAGATGATGGTAAAGGATTTGATATAAATACAGTACAAGAAGGATCAGGTTTATTAAACATGAAAAGTCGTGCCCAACTTATTAATACCAACTACAATTTAACTTCAAAACCAGGAAGTGGTGTTAAGTTGCAATTAGAGTATCCCTTAATAAAACAAGCTTAATAGACTGCTTTTATAGCCATTTTAAAGCCTTTCTAACAAAGTTTAACTTATTTTTATAAGGTGCATAACGTACAGGTATATCCAACCAATTAGCTTTTTTAACAACACCCTTTTTATGACTAAACGTGTCAAAAGTGTACTGTCCATGATAAGCACCAAGTCCACTATTACCTACACCTCCAAACGGTAATCTATGATTAGCAAAATGTACAATGGTATCATTAATGCATCCTCCTCCAAACGAGAATTTTTGTATTAATTGTTTCGCTTTCGCGGAATTTGAGCCAAATACGTATAAGCTTAACGGTTTATTGTATGACATTATAATAGTGTCTAATTCCGAATCTTTTTGATAAGAAATCACAGGAAGAATTGGACCAAAAATCTCATCTCTCATCACTTCGCTATCAAGCTGTGGCTCATCAATAATAGTTGGCGCAATGTACAAATCAGAAGCATCAGTTTGTCCGCCAATAATGCACTTTTGATTAACTAACATTTTTGCTAAACGCTCAAAGTTTTTGGCATTTATAATTCGCGCAAAATCTTTAGATTGTTTTGGAGTAGAGGAGTATGCTAATTGTATTTCATGCTGCATAGCTTTATAAAAAGCTTCTTTTTTACTATCATGTATTAAAACATAATCTGGTGCAATACACGTTTGACCTGCATTTACAAATTTACCCCAAACAATACGTTTTGCTGCTAGCTTTATATTTGCTGAATTATCAATTATACAAGGGTTTTTTCCACCCAACTCTAATGTAACAGGAGTTAAATTTGGTGCAGCAGCCTTAGCTACTATTTTACCAACTGCGACACTGCCTGTAAAGAATATATAATCCCAATGTTGCTCTAGTAATTTGGTAGAGGTATCTACACCACCTTGCACAACAGCAACATGTTCAGGGTTAAAAACAGTATTGATAATATCGTTAATTAATACAGAGGTGTGTGGTGTTAACTCACTAGGTTTTAAAATGGCTGTATTTCCTGCTGCAATTGCACCAACTAGTGGAGCCAATGCTAATTGATAGGGATAATTCCAAGGTGCTATTATTAAAACACTTCCGTAAGGTTCTGCATACAAATAATCAGTGGACGGAAAGTTTAATAACGCTGGCAAGACGCGCTTTGGTTTTGCCCATTTATTTAACTTTTTTATAGTGTGTTTTAAATCCTGAATTACAATCGCTGTTTCGGTTAAAACACTTTCAAATTCAGGTTTTTTAAAATCGTTATATAACGCATCTATAATCTCTTGCTCTCTGGTTTCTAATTGATTTAACAACGATTTTAAAAGTGTTTTTCTGTAGGGGACACTTAAAGTTTTACCTGTTTTAAAATACGCTTTTTGATTGTTTAATAATTCAGGAATCATAGTGGTGTTTTAAAATTAAAGATAAACTATTTTATTGATTTGCTGCTCATGCGTTAGTGGTAGTAATGACATCCTTTTTTTGCTACCATAAATGGCAAAAAAAGATATAATGGATGACACGACCCTTGTGGTAACGCCCAAATATTACAAACAAGCGTCCCAAATAGGATCTTTAGGTAAAGGTGCTGTAATGTTTAAATCGTCTTTAGAGACTGGATGAGTAAATTGTATGTTTCTTGCGTGTAAGCTTATGCTTGCGTCTTTGTTACTGCGATCAAAACCGTATTTTAAATCGCCTTTAATTGGAGAACCTATACTAGACAGTTGCGAGCGTATTTGATGATGACGTCCTGTTTCTAGATTAACTTCAAGTAAAAAATAGTTGTCTAGCTTTTTGATTATCTTGTAATGTAGGATTGCCTTTTTGCTATCTGGTACTTCTTTTATATAAGCTGTAGACTTGTTGTTTTTTGGATTTTTCTTTAACCAATGGATCAAAGTATCAGCATCTTTTTCTGGCCTATTTTTAACTAAAGCCCAATAGGTTTTAGAGATGTCTTTGGACACAAACAACTTATTTAATCTTGGCAAGGCTTTACTAGTTTTAGAAAATATGACTAAGCCTGTTGTTGGTCTATCTAATCTATGGACAGTCCCTAAATACACATTGCCTGGTTTATTGTATTTTAAGGCAATGTAATTTTTAATAACGTCACTTAAAGGTGTGTCTCCTGTTTTGTCACCTTGCACAAGGTCTCCAGCACGTTTATTAACGACAATAATATGGTTGTCCTCATAAATAACTTGAAGGTTGTCTTTATTAGATAAAACTTTTGACATTAGGATATATAATAGTATTGCAAATTAGTCTTGATAGCTAAAAGTTATTAATACTGCTCGTTATCGTTAGGGAAGTCTCCACTTTTAACGTCTTCGCCATATTGAGCAATTGCTTGACTCATTTCTTCATATAAATTCATGTAACGACGTAAAAAACGAGGGTTAAACTCATGCGTCATACCTATCATATCATGTAATACTAGTACTTGACCATCAACACCATTTCCGGCTCCAATACCTATCACTGGTATTGATACGCTTTGTGCAACCTCTTGTGCTAATTTTGCAGGAATTTTTTCTAGTACAATAGCAAAACATCCAATGCGCTCTAACATAAGTGCATCTTCCTTTAGTTGGTCTGCTTCTTGTTCTTCTTTAGCTCTTACAGTGTAAGTTCCAAATTTGTATATAGATTGAGGAGTTAAACCTAAATGTCCCATGACAGGTATTCCAGCATTAAGGATGCGTTTAATAGAGTCTTTAATTTCTTTACCACCTTCCAATTTTACTGCGTGTCCACCAGACTCTTTCATGATTCTAATAGCACTTCTTAAAGCTTCTTTTGGATCACTTTGGTAACTACCAAACGGTAAATCTACTACAACTAAAGATCTGTCAATAGCACGTACTACAGAGGATGCGTGATATATCATTTGATCTAAAGTAATAGGCAATGTTGTTTCATGTCCAGCCATTACATTACTAGCAGAATCACCAACTAAAATAACGTCTGTACCTGCACCATCTACTATTTTAGCCATAGTATAATCGTAGGCAGTCAGCATGGAGATTTTTTCTCCATTTTTTTTCATTTCTACTAATGATTTAACGGTAACGCGTTTATATTCTTTTTTTGCTACAGACATGTTTTGTAATTTTATTATAGAATGTAAATGTACTAAATTAAAGGCTTATTCTGAATTTTAATTTATTTTGAAAGACTTATATTTAGCTAATAATTATAATATTTTTTTATGAAATTATTTAGTCTTGTACTTTTTGTAATGTGTAGTAGTTTTAGTTTTTCTCAAATTGATGAACAAGAAAAAGCAATTAAAACTATTACTACTTTTTTTGAAGGGTTTCATAATCAGGATTCTGTGGTAATTAAAAGCGTTGTGTATAAAGCTGTTGTTATGCAATCAATAAATGAAAACACTAATGGCAATTTGGAATTAACGACCTCTAATTTTTCTGATTTTATAAAACAGATTGTTGCTATTCCAGAAGACCAAACGTTTTCTGAAAAATTATTAAGCTATAGTGTGCAAATTGATGGCAATATGGCAAATGTATGGACGCCTTATCAGTTTTGGTACAATGACAAACTTAGTCATTGTGGCATAAACTCGTTTCAATTGCTAAAAGTTAATCAAGAGTGGAAAATCTTTTATTTAGTAGATACTAGATCAAAATGCCAAGAATAAACGGTTAACAATCCGCCATATTAACACGTACAGCCAATCCACCTTCGCTAGTTTCTTTATATTTAGTGTTCATGTCTTTTGCAGTTTCCCACATGGTATCGACTACTTTATCTAAAGGTACTTTTACGTTTTTAGGATCGGTGTCTAAAGCTAATTCGGCTGCATTAATAGCTTTAATTGCTCCCATACTATTGCGCTCTATACAAGGGATTTGTACTAATCCTCCAATAGGGTCGCAGGTTAATCCAAGATGATGTTCCATAGCAATCTCTGCTGCAATCATGACTTGTTCTGGGCTACCTCCAAGCAATTCGCATAAGGCTGCTGCAGCCATAGCGGAAGACACACCAATTTCGGCTTGACATCCACCCATTGCAGCACTAATAGTGGCTCCTTTTTTAAAGATGCTACCAATCTCGCTAGCTACTAACAAGAATTTTTTAATGTCTTCAAAATCTGCATCATGGTTTTCTATAACCATATAATACATAAGGACAGCTGGTATAACACCAGCACTTCCATTGGTAGGTGCAGTAACCACACGACCAAGAGAAGCATTTACTTCATTTACAGCCAAAGCAAAACAGCTTACCCATTTTAATATTTGTCTAAATTTAACTTCACTGTTTCTAATGCTTTCTAACCATTCTTGAGGTGTAGTGTATGGCATTTCAATGTTTAAACGCTTGTGTGTGTCAAAAGCACGACGTCGTACGTTTAATCCTCCAGGTAAGTTACCTTCGGTATGACAACCAATAAACATACATTCAAGCATGGTGTCCCAAATGCGATGTAACTCGAAGTCAATCTCTTCATCGGATCTAAGAGAGCGTTCGTTTTCTAAAACTATTTCAGAAATACTTTTATTTTCGTTTGTACAAAACGCTAGCAACTCGGTTGCTTTGTCTATTGGATATGGAAACTCTTTTTTTAATTCTTTATTTTCGGCATCGACCGTACGTTCTTCTTTTATAACAAAACCACCACCAATAGAGTAGAAGGTAGATGTATGAATTTCGGTTTCCGCGAAAGCGGTAAACTTAATTCCATTAGCGTGAAAGGGTAAAAATGCTCTGTTAAAAATAATGTCTGATTTGGCAGTAAACGGAATAATACGCTCGTTATTTAAAACTAACTTTGAGGTATTATTAATGGATGCAATAATTATGTCAATAGTATCCGTTGGTATACGTTCTGGATCTGCACCACTTAATCCTAACATGACTGCTAAATCTGTAGCATGACCTTTACCAGTTAATGATAAAGAACCGTATAGGTCGATGGTTACCTTTTGGATACTGTCAAAAAGGTTAGCTTCTTTTAGTTCATAAATCCATCGTTCTGCAGCTCGCCATGGTCCTAAAGTGTGAGAACTAGAAGGTCCTACACCAATCTTAAGCATGTCAAAAACCGAAATACACTCCATATCACTAAATCGTTTTAGTATTGAGCGACAAATATAGTTTTTTGTTGCAGATATAATAATTAAAACCATTTCAATTTTGATAGATTTCTGCCATCATGTCAGTCAACTTGTTATGGCATAATCATTGACTTATTGTCATCGTAACAATTACAATACAAAATTTAAAATTATATAAAATTATGAGTAAGATTATTGGAATCGATTTAGGAACAACAAACTCTTGCGTTTCTGTAATGGAAGGTAATGAAGCTGTTGTCATCCCAAACGCAGAAGGTAAACGTACGACACCTTCAGTTATCGCTTTTGTTGAAGGAGGCGAAATTAAAGTTGGTGATCCAGCAAAAAGACAAGCAGTAACTAACCCAACAAAAACAGTTTATTCTATTAAACGTTTTATGGGTAACAAATATTCTGAATCTAAAAACGAAGCAGAACGTGTACCATACAAAGTAGTTAAAGGAGATAATGACACACCACGTGTTGATATTGATGGTCGTTTATACACGCCTCAAGAATTATCTGCAATGATTCTTCAAAAAATGAAGAAAACTGCTGAAGATTATTTAGGTCAAGATGTAACTGAAGCAGTAATTACTGTACCAGCTTACTTTAATGACTCGCAAAGACAAGCAACTAAAGAAGCTGGTGAAATTGCAGGATTAAAAGTACGTCGTATCATTAACGAGCCTACAGCAGCAGCTTTAGCTTACGGAATGGACAAAAAAGGGACTGACCAAAAAATAGTAGTATTTGATTTTGGTGGAGGAACACATGATGTATCTATCCTAGAATTAGGAGATGGTGTATTTGAAGTATTATCTACAGATGGAGATACACACTTAGGTGGTGATGACGTTGATCAAAAAATTATTGATTGGTTAGCAGACGAGTTTAATAATGAAGAAGGAATGGACTTACGTAAAGATCCAATGTCTTTACAACGTGTTAAGGAAGCTGCAGAAAAAGCGAAGATTGAATTATCATCTTCTGAGCAAACAGAAATCAATTTACCATACATTACAGCTACTGCAAGTGGACCAAAACACTTAGTACGTACTTTAACACGTAGTAAATTTGAGCAATTAATTGACGATTTAGTAAAACGTACTATTGAGCCTTGTCAATCGGCTTTAAAAGCTGCAGGTTTATCAAAATCTGATATCGACGAAGTTATTTTAGTAGGTGGATCTACACGTATTCCAGCAGTACAAAAAGCAGTAGAAGCATTTTTTGGAAAAGCACCAAGTAAAGGTGTTAACCCAGATGAGGTTGTATCTTTAGGAGCAGGTATCCAAGGAGGAGTTTTAACTGGAGATGTTAAGGATGTATTACTTTTAGACGTAACTCCTTTATCATTAGGTATTGAGACTATGGGTAACGTATTTACTAAGTTAATTGAAGCAAATACAACAATCCCAACTAAAAAATCTCAGGTTTTCTCTACAGCAGCAGATAACCAACCATCAGTAGAGATTCACGTATTACAAGGTGAACGTGCTATGGCAGCAGATAATAAAACCATTGGACGTTTCCATTTAGATGGTCTTCCACCAGCACAAAGAGGTGTACCACAAATTGAGGTAGCTTTTGATATTGATGCTAACGGAATCATTAAAGTTTCTGCTACAGATAAAGCAACTAACAAGACACAAGATATTCGTATTGAAGCGTCTTCTGGTTTAACTGAAGAAGAAATTAAGAAAATGAAAGCTGACGCTGAAGCAAATGCTGAAGCAGATGCAAAAGCAGCAGATAATGCTAAGAAATTAAATGAAGCAGATTCTATGATTTTCCAAACAGAAAATCAATTAAAAGAATTTGGTGATAAATTATCTGATGATAAAAAAGCACCAATCGAAGCAGCTTTAGCAGAGTTAAAAACAGCTTACGAAAGCAAAGATGTAGCAGTTATCGAGCCAGCGTTAGAAAAAATTAACGAAGCTTGGAAAGTAGCTAGTGAAGAAATGTACAAAGCACAAGCAGATGCTCAAGGTGGACAACCAGGACCAGAAGCAGGAGCGGATTCAACTGAAGGTAGTGATGTTGAAGATGTAGATTTTGAAGAAGTAAAATAATTATAGATATCTAAACTAGTTTAGAATTTCATAATATTAAAAACGCAACCATTAATTTGGTTGCGTTTTTTTGTTTATAACCGTTCTATTATTGGTTTTAATTTTAGGGTTAAATACAATATAGAGGACAATAATTCATTTTAATAAACTATGCATGCATAATAAATTTATTGTTATATTTGTTTAAATAACATTATAATTATGCAAACTAAATTAACTCAGCTTTTAAATATAAAATACCCAATTATCCAAGCGCCAATGTTTTTGGTGTCTAATGTAGCAATGGTTACGGAAGGTATGAAAGCTGGTATTGCTGGTTGTATTCCTGCACTTAATTACCGTACTTTAGATCAATTAAGGGAAGCAATACAAGAGTTAAAAGCTAATAAAGTAGAAGGTGGATCTTTTGGGTTTAACCTAATAGTTAATAAATCTAATATTAAGTATAAAGAGCAACTTAGAGTATTATGTGAAGAAGGTTGCGATTTTATTATAACGTCTTTAGGGAGTCCAGAAGAAACCATTAATCAAGCTCATAAAGCAGGTATTAAAGTATTTTGTGATGTGACAGACCTACGTTTTGCTAAAAAAGTAGAACAATTAGGTGCTGATGCTGCAATTGCAGTTAATAATGAAGCAGGAGGACACAGAGGTAATTTATCGCCACAAGAATTAACTAATCAACTAAGTAAAGCTTTAAATATACCAGTTATTTCAGCTGGAGGAGTAGGATGTAAAGCAGATATTGATAAAATGTTAAGTTATGGAGCAGAAGGCGTATCTGTAGGAAGTCCATTTATTGCATCTGTTGAAGCTGGTGTTACAGATGAGTATAAGCAAGCATGTGTGGATTATGGCGAAAAGGATATTATCATGACAGAGCGTATCTCTGGGACACCATGTACCGTAATTAATACACCTTACGTACAAAAAATTGGTACTAAACAAACTTGGCTAGAACGCGTATTAAACAAAAATAGAAAATTGAAAAAATGGGTGAAAATGATTCGTTTTTCAATAGGTATGAAAGCTACTCAAAATGCAGCTAAAAAAGCAACGTACAAAACCGTTTGGGTTGCAGGACCAAGTATTGAACATACTAAAGCTATTTTACCTGTTAAAGCTATTGTAGCTAATTTAATAGCCTAAATTAAGTTAATGATAATTCAACCTAAATCTATTAGAAAGGTTTTGCAGGTTGCCTTAGCAACTACTATTGTATTAGGTGTAGTCATATTTATATCAGTTATATATGAATCGAGACAAGACATGTCTGATGATTTTAGATTTTCAAAACTTTTAAATACACCAATTCAAGTTAGAAGTACAAGTACAATACGATGGAATAAAAATAATATTCGTTTTAAACATTATACTCTTAATCAAAACGAAGACTCTAACTATGATTTAGAGGATGTTAAGTCTGTTAAAAAATATCAAATTGGTGATACTATATATTTTTATGCAGCTAAATCCTATAAAAGTATGCATGTCGGAGAAAACTTTTACTTAATAGGTAAAGACACTTTAAATAATGGCGATATTATAGAATTTGAATATTATACAGCTTCAGATTATTCTCCAGAAATATGGGAAACGGAAAAAGAATTTTTAAAAAGAGTTAGGCATTAATTATCCAGCGACTATATTTTAACTTAATTTTTATAATTCAAGTTTTTAAAATTTAAAGAGTTGTTATAACTTTAAAGCTAGCATATTAACCAAAACTTCATTTCTATTGTTAAAAAAAGTAATTTACTTTTTAATTGTGATACTTGTACTATTTATAGGTATGGTGTATTGGTCTACTTCCTCAACAGATCAAACATTTAAAACGTCTCAGTTAGTTAATATTGATAATGTTAATGCCATAAATTTTCATGATTTAGATTCTGTATTAGTAGCAGCAAGCGCTTTATATAAAGCAGATGAGATTAAAATACTTTTTCAAGGAGAGCAATATCGTGCTGCTTGGGCAACACCAATTAAAGCACCTGTATTATTTTTAGACACTTTATTTGGAGGTGTTACAATTACTAAGGAAGGTGGTGGTAAGCAAACCCATTCTTTAAAACTAGAAACTAAAGAAGGTGTTGAGTTAACACTTAGAGGTATTAATAAAGATCCAAAACCACTTATTCCCGAATTTGTAAAAACATTAGGATTAGAAAATATAATCGTAGATGGTATTTCTGCGCAACATCCTTATAGTGCTATATTGGCTGCTGAGCTAGCTAATAAATCCGCTATAATTAATACCAAACCTAAAGTGGTATTTCTTCCAAAGCAACCGCTATTGGGAGACTATAATAACAAGTATGGGAATAGACTATTTTTATTAGAGTACGAAACAGAAAGTAAGACCAATTGGACAAACTTAAGTAATGTTTCTGAAATCGTTGACACTAAAAACCTTCAAGAATTAAAATTAAGTAATACTAATAATATATTTATTGATAAATCTGCACTTATTAGAGCTAGACTGTTTGATCTATTAGTTGGTGATTGGGATAGGCATACAAAACAATGGGGTTGGGCTGTACAACAAACAGATCAAATTTACACAGCTATTCCAATTGCAGGAGATAGGGATAATGCTTTTATAAATTTAGAAGGTATTATACCATCTATTTTATCCAATGAAAATGTTGTTGAACAGTTAAGACCATTTGATTACGAAATAGATTTTATGCCAGGATTAGTCTATCCATTTGATCAATATTTTTTATTAAACACAGATGAAAGTTTATTTATACAAGAAGCGAAACAATTGCAATTACTTCTTAATGATGAGGCTTTACTAAAAGCTTTAAAAGTTTGGCCTTCTCAAATTTTAGATATTGATGGAGAAGAAATCATTAGTAAAATAAAAACAAGACGAGATAATTTAGTGTCCTATGCTAAATTATTTAAAACAACCATAGATAAAAAAGGTTTGGTAACACAGCGTCTAAAAGGCTCTGAAGATTTAAATCTTCCAGAACAACTTCAGGCATGTTTTGAGTGTTATACTAAATATTAAATTCTTTAAACGTATTGGTTTTAATAGTAAGCCATTCGTTTTTTAAAATACCATAACAACAAGTGCTTCGTCTAAAACCATCAGTCATTACTGTGTCTTGGCGTAATATGCCTTCTAGTGTTGCTCCTAATTTTGTGACTGCTTTTCTAGATTTAATATTACGCTCATCAATTCTAAATTCTACTTTTTCAAAAAGTAACGTTTCAAAAGCATATTGTAGCATTAAAAATTTCATATGGCTATTTAGACCTGTTCCTTGAAAATCATGTCCTATCCAAGTCCAACCAATGTGTAAGACTTTGTTTTTATGGTTAATTAAACCAAAACGAGTGCTACCTGCAAAAGCTTGTTTTTGCTTGTCATAAACAATAAAAGGTAGTGTAGTATTATTATAAAAACCTTCAATTGCAGTTTGTACATAATTTTTTAGAGTCTCTGGAGTAGAAATGGTATTAGGCGAATAATAAATTAAGTCAGTCTCTTTAGCAATAGTAGTTAATTGTTTATAATTACTTAAGTCTAAAGGAATTAGTTTTACACGATTGTTTTCAAGAGTTGGAGCTGTCATTTTAGCGCTAGGTTTTGTATTTTTACATTAAAATTAAAGATACATGAAGTATTCTAAAGCACAAGTATTAGCTATAGCAAATAAGGCAAGTAAAAACACTTTAATGGAAACCTTAGAAATAGAAGTTGTGGATTATGGCGAGGATTTTTTAGTATCCAGAATGCCAGTGACTCCTCGTGTGCATCAGCCAGATGGAGTGTTGCATGGAGGCGCAACAGCAGCATTGGCAGAAAGTGTTGGTAGTTTTGCGTCGCATATCTTTTTAGATTCAGAAAATTTAATGATTAGAGGGTTAGAGATTACAGCTAATCATTTAAAAAGTATTAGCTCTGGCTATGTTTATGCTAAGGCTACTTTTTTACATAAAGGACGTACAACGCAATTGTTAGATATTAGAGTAACGGATGAAAATGATAACCTAATTTCGTTATGCAAATTGTCAACCATTTCTTTACCTAAAAAGAAATAAGCTATGACCTCTTCCATTTTTTTTGATCAGCTTGCTCAACAATTTGACAAGCAACTTCCTTTTGTAGCTTATAAAAAGCCCAATCAAGTAGCGGTAAAAGCAATGCTTCAGGATAGCAATCAGCTTCATTTTACAACTAATTTTGAGGAGAGTGGTTTTGTGTTTTCACCTTTTAAAAACGAAGATAATACGGTACTATTTCCTTTAAATAAAAGTCAAACAATTTCATGTTTGCATGATAGTACTACGGTTGATTCTAAAAACCAATTAAGTAGCGTTATAAATCTTTCAGCGAAAGCGAAACATATAAAAATAGTAGAGAAAGCTATTGCCGAAATTGAAGATGGTAGTTTTAAAAAAGTAGTGATATCTCGAGTTGAAACCGAAGCTTTTCCTGTAGACAATACACTTTTACTATTTAAAAAACTGTTAGCGACTTATAAAACAGCAATGGTGTATTGTTGGTATCATCCAAAAGTAGGGCTGTGGCTAGGCGCAACGCCTGAAACCTTATTAAAAGTAGAAGGTAACCGCTTTTTAACCATGTCTCTTGCAGGTACGCAACAATATAAAAATACAGTTGATGTCCAGTGGCAATCCAAGGAACAAGAGGAGCAGCAATTAGTTACGGATTTTATAGTAAGTAGTTTAGAGTCGTCAGTTAGTAGTATTAATTTGGGCACTACAGAAACTATAAAAGCGGGGAATTTATTGCATTTGCAAACTAAGATTTCTGGACTATTAAAGCCTGAAAATGGATTGCAGTCTGTTATTGCTAAATTACATCCAACGCCTGCAGTTTGCGGTTTACCTAAAGAAAACGCTAAACAGTTTATATTAAAAAACGAAGGCTATAATCGTGAATATTATACCGGTTTTTTAGGCGAAATAAATATTAAACAAGCCAAAACAAGAAATACCAATCGCAGAAACGTAGAGAATAACGCTTACGGATCTGTTAAAACAATATCGCATTTGTTTGTTAATTTAAGATGTCTTCAAATTAAGGACAACCAAGCATTAATATATGTAGGTGGCGGAATTACAAAAGATTCTGTACCTGAAAACGAATGGGAAGAAACCGTTGCAAAATCTAAGACTGTTAAAAACCTCTTATAATGGTTTTATTTAGGATTTGGGTTTCGTATTTTTGTATAACACATGAAACACCCAAAAATACCTTTAGCGCAAACGGTAATTCAGCTTTGTAAAGCCAAGAATATCCGACACATTGTACTGTCTCCAGGAAGCAGAAATGCGCCATTAACCATTGGATTTACTCACGATCCTTTTTTTAAATGTTATAGTATTGTGGACGAGCGTTGCGCAGCTTTTTTCGCATTAGGTATCGCACAACAAATAAAGCATCCCGTAGCGGTGGTTTGCACTTCTGGTAGTGCGTTGTTAAATTATTATCCAGCGGTGTCAGAAGCGTATTATAGCCATGTTCCGTTAGTGGTTTTAAGTGCTGACAGACCTAAGTACTTGGTCGGAATAGGTGATGGACAGACTATAAATCAAGAAAACGTTTTTAAAAACCACATTCAATATTCGGCTAATTTAAAGCAAGATTTAAATCCTGAAAAAGAAAACGCTTTCGCGGAAGACTTGCCAATAATGAAGAGTATTGAGAATAAAGTCGAACGCTTTTTAGGGTTACAACAAGGGATCCAACAATACAACGAAACCGAAATTAATAAAGCCTTTAATATTGCAATAACAACACAAGGCCCTGTACATGTTAATATTCCGTTTGATGAGCCTTTATACCAAATGGTGGATGCGCTAACGGTAACTCCAGAAGTTGTGCCGATACCAAATCCTAATATGGGTAGTGAAGATTATAACGCTTTCGCTGAAATTTGGAATAACTCCAAAAAGAAGTTAGTATTAGTAGGTGTTTTAGCTCCAAACAGCGTAGAGCAGCACTTTATTGATGTTTTAGCAGAAGATGAAAGTGTATTGATATTAACCGAAAGTACCTCTAACTTACATCACAATAATATTTGTCCAAGTATTGATAAATTAATTGGTGCGTTAACGGAACAGGAGTTGCAAGGCTTGCAACCAGAAATACTATTAACCTTTGGAGGTTTAATAGTATCTAAAAAGATAAAGAAATTTTTACGTATCCATAAACCCACACAACATTGGCATGTGGCCGAAAATGGGGCAAATGACACCTTTTTTGTGCTTAATAAAGTGTTCAAGCAATCAATAAACTCATTTTTTCAATCTTTTATACCATTAACTAAAGCTTTAAAAAGTGATTATAATCCATTTTGGAAAAACCAAATGGATATTAGACGCGAAAAGCATGTGCAATACATGGGGTTGATTCCATTTTCCGACTTTAAAGCATTTGATGTGTTACTAAAAAGTATATCAAATCAAACGCAATTACAAGTTGGTAATAGTTCTGCTATTAGATATATACAGCTTTTTGATATTAATCCAACGTTGGACGTTTTTTGTAATCGAGGAACTAGCGGAATTGATGGAAGTACAAGTACTGCAATTGGAGCAGCAATAACAAGAGATAATCCAACCGTATTTATTACTGGAGATTTAAGCTTTTTTTACGATAGTAATGCATTGTGGAATAACTACATACCTAAAAACTTTAGGATTATAGTTATTAATAACGAAGGAGGAGGGATTTTTAGAATTCTGCCAGGACATAAAAACACAGATAACTTTGATTATTTTTTCGAAACCAAGCATCATTTAACTGCTAAGCAATTATGTGACATGTATGGTTTTGAATATGCTACAGCGTCTTCAGAAAGTGAGCTTTCAGATGCATTGTCTGATTTTTACAACACTTCAATAACACCTAAATTATTAGAAATATTTACACCTTCAAGAGATAATGATGCTATACTATTAGATTATTTTAAGTTTGTTAAATAATTTCAACGAAAAAATTGGACGTTTATCGTAATTGTAATATTATTTTTTTTCGCTTAAAAAGAGATATAAAAAAATTGTACCTTTAAGAAGCTAAAAATATTAATCTAAATTTAAAATTATGAGTAAACGTGATGAATTAATCGCAAAGTATGCAACAGACCTAAAAGATAAGTGTGGTGTAACTGCAGATATGGATTTTTTAACTAAAGTAACTATAGGTTGTGGTCCATCAATATATAACAAAGATTCTGCAACTGTTTCTGGTTCTGATGCATCAGAATTAGCGACTGTAAAAAACAATTTTTTAATTAAAAAATTAGGCTTAGCAGATAGCGATGATTTAGATAAAGCTATAGATTCTGTAATGGAAACTTACGGAAGATCTAATAAAAATAAATACAGAGCAGTGGTTTATTATTTATTAGCTAAACATTTCAAAAAAGAATCTGTTTATAAATAAAATTATAAAATAATACATAAAAAAAGCGTTACAGTTCTGTAACGTTTTTTTTATATGCTTACATTTGCAAAATGATACAAATAGGACAATTCAATACACTTGAGATTTTAAGAGATACAGAACCTGGATTATTTTTAGGCGATGCAGATAATAATGAGGTTTTATTACCAAATAGATATGTTCCAGAACATTTTGAAATTGGTGATAAATTAGAGGTGTTTGTATATTTAGATAATGAAGAGCGTATAATCGCAACAACTACAGAACCATATATTTTAGATGGTGAGTTTGCTATGTTACGATGTAATGAAGTTACCAAATTTGGAGCCTTTTTGGATTTTGGATTGGTTAAAGAATTATTCTGTCCTTTTAAAGAACAAGCTTTCCCTATGAAAAAAGGAGGTTGGTACTTGGTACGTTGTTATCTAGATGAGGTTACAGAGCGTTTGGTAGCGTCTAGTAAAACCAATCGTTTTTTAGATAATAAGGAGTTAACAGTAGATCAATTTGATCAAGTTGATATTATTGTGTCGCATCCAAGTGATCTAGGTATGAATGTTATTGTAAACAACAGACATACTGGATTAATTTATAAAGACAATATCTTTCAGGATATTAGTGTTGGTGATAAATTAAAAGGGATTGTTAAAAAAATACGACCTGGTAACAAATTGGATATAAGCTTAGGAGAAATTGGTTACAGAAATATTGAACCAAATGCTGATAAGATTATGCAAGAACTTACTGATAACAATGGGTTTTTAGCATTGACAGATAAATCTAATCCTGAAAAAATTAAAACGGTGTTACAAATGAGCAAGAAAACCTTTAAAAAGGCTATTGGGACTTTGTATAAACAAAAACTGGTTGATTTAAAAGACGATGGTATTTATCTTAAGAAGCAAGATTAGTATTATTTACCAAATTGTTTTTAATTTTAGCCCATTCTATGGCTTCATATAAGTCTTCAAAACGTTTGATTTCTACTGTAGAGAATACCTTTTCCATTAGAGCATTAAACCAACTTTGTTCGCTTTTTGTGACTACAGCGTAACCATTTAACACGTTATTATTTTTATAAAACTTTAGCCAATCAGATGGTTTGACTGAGTAGTTGTTTACGCGGTTTGAGATATAGCAAACACTTATATTTGGTCCATAAAATTTATGTACAGCCTGAATCACTTTTTTAGCTTCTTCCCAGGAGTAAGTAATGCCTTCATTTATTTCTGATATAACCAAACCATCAAGAAAATAAAAATTACCTTGATCTGTGATGTGAACATCAAGAATAGAATCTGCTAAAGTTGAATCGATGATTGTCATAAGTATAGTAGGTTTAGGCTAAACTATATAACAACTAGTTGACATACAATTTGTTAGGTATTTTTAATCAGTTTTTTCGACAAAAAATTGTATAAATAGGTCAAACGACAAAAAAAAAAGCCACCTAAAAGAGGTTAGGGCTCTAAAAGGTAGCTATTTAAGCATCTAATTAAAATGCCTTAGGGTATATCAAATGTCACGCTATCATTGGTTGAATTTAATATATAATCATTAATTGTATTATAAGCTTCTGAAATGTTATCAAAATCTAATACAGGTATTTTGCTAAATTGTTTTTCTAAGCTAATATTTACGTTATTAAAATTAGTATTTCCAACTACGCCATAAAATTTTAAATTAGGTAAATTTTTACTGTATTTAGGTAAATCTAAAACCTCTAAGGAGTACTTATTTAATCTATTTGAAATTATACCAAATGGTTTTTTTAATGCTTCATAATAATCATAAATACATTTAAAAGGTAATTTGGTGCTATTAAAACTTACATGTTCGCCTTCATTAACTTGTGTAATAATCATGTTTTCGAAGAAAAATAAATCACCCATAGGAAACTTATGTACTTCTTTTATTTGATTATAAATTTCAGAATTTATTATATTCATTATAGAGGGATTATTAATTCTTAATCAAAGATAATAAGTGGTCATAAAATCTGAAACCAAATATAGTGTTTTATTTTTCAAATAGACAAGAAGTAGATAAATCAGTTAAAAAACATGTCTTTGAATAATTTTTAATTCACTTAAATACTGTTATTGAGAGATTTACTTCTTTTGTAGGGTTTTTTCATCCTCATTAATCATCATAGATAATCATAATTATTCGGTTTCTTAAAATCAATTTTAATTCTGATAAAAATTTTTATTTGCGTATTTTTATGCTCTTAAAACTTAACGACATCTTATGGAGCAAATTAAATGGATAAAGGCTAAAGAATATGAGGATATAACTTATAGCAAATGCAATGGAGTTGCCAGAATTGCATTTAACAGACCAGACGTAAGAAACGCTTTTAGACCAAAAACGACAAAAGAATTATATGACGCTTTTTATGACGCAGGAGAAGACACATCAATAGGTGTAGTGCTATTATCTGCAGAAGGTCCATCGTCTAAAGATGGTATTTATAGTTTTTGCTCTGGTGGAGATCAAAAAGCAAGAGGTCATCAAGGTTACGTTGGAGAGGATGGTTATCATAGACTAAATATATTGGAAGTACAACGTCTAATTAGGTTTATGCCTAAAGCTGTTATTGCAGTTGTGCCAGGTTGGGCTGTTGGTGGTGGACATAGTTTACATGTGGTTTGCGATTTAACTTTAGCAAGTAAAGAACACGCTATTTTTAAACAAACAGATGCCGATGTTACAAGTTTTGATGGTGGTTACGGATCTGCCTATTTGGCTAAAATGGTAGGACAGAAAAAAGCAAGAGAAATTTTCTTTTTAGGAAGAAATTACTCTGCTCAGGAGGCTTATGATATGGGAATGGTAAATGCTGTTATTCCGCATGATGAGCTAGAAAGCACAGCTTATCAATGGGCTCAAGAAATTTTAGAAAAATCGCCAACCTCAATCAAAATGTTAAAATTTGCAATGAATTTAACAGACGATGGGATGGTAGGTCAACAAGTGTTTGCAGGAGAAGCAACACGATTAGCTTACATGACAGACGAAGCTAAGGAAGGTAGAGATGCGTTTTTAGAAAAACGTAAGCCTAACTTTCCAAAACAATGGATTCCATAATATATGAAAAACTTAAAAAAGTGGTTGTCGGCAATGCGTTTACGTACTTTGCCTTTATCCATATCAGGTATTATTGTCGCAGCTTGTTTAGCAAAATATAATGGTGTATTTGATTATATAATTTTTGTATTTGCTATACTTACAACATTAAGTTATCAGATTTTATCAAACTTGGCTAATGATTATGGTGATGGTGTAAAAGGTACAGATAATGATCAAAGAATAGGTCCTGTAAGAGCTTTACAATCTGGAGCAATTACTAAACAGCAAATGTTTAATGCTATTAAAATTAATGTTTTAATAAGTATAGCTTTAACTATTGGGCTTATATTTTTTTCGTTTAAGGCGCAACATCTTCTATTAGCTTTTGTGTTTTTTATATTGGCATCTTTATCTATTTATGCAGCGATTAAATATACTGTAGGGAATAACGCTTATGGATACAAAGGTAAAGGAGATGTTTTTGTATTTGTGTTTTTTGGTTTAGTTAGTGTTTTAGGTTGCTATGTATTGTTTGCTAAACAAATTGACTATATCGTTATTTTGCCAGCAATAGCAATAGGTTTGCTAAGTACAGCTGTATTAAATCTTAATAACATGAGAGACATCGTGTCTGACGTTACTGCTAACAAAATTACATTAGCAGTTAAATTAGGAGCTGTTAAGGCTAAAAAATATCACTATGTTTTAATTATTACTGCTATTGTTTTATCTACATTATTTGGTGTATTGTATTACAAATCACCATTTAATCTCATCTATTTTATAGCCTATATACCATTAATATTGCATCTTAAAACAGTGAAGTCGGTTACTAATCCAAAGGATTTTGATCCAGAGCTTAAAAAATTAGCCTTAACAACGGTATTACTTAGTTTACTATTAGGTATAGGTCAATTATTATAATTATCTAACCTGACTTTTTATCACAAAACGATGTAATAGTCTTGGAAAAAAGCGTTTTAAGTAAACTCCAAGTATCTCTTTTTTCCCAATATAAGCTTCAAACTTTTCTTGCTTAATAGCTTTAAGCATGCGTGTGCTAAACTCAGTAATGGATAATCCATTTTCAGTAGCCTTATCTTGACTGTTTTGTAAAGATCCATCGCCAATTAAAGCGTTTTTAGCAATATTGGTATTGACAAAACCAGGACAAATTAAAGTCACCTTTACATTATCTTTTTCATGTTCCATGCGCATTGCATCAAAAAAGCCATGCAAAGCATGCTTTGCTCCACAATATCCAGAACGATAAGGCGAACTAAATTTACCCATCAAACTAGTAACTACTGCATAGTGACCAGATTGGTTTTTAATAAAGTGTGGTAATAAGGCTTTGCTTAAAGCAATGGTTCCTAAATAGTCAATCTCCATTAATTTTTTGTCTACACTAATGTCTGTGTCTATTATTAGCGATCTTTGGCTAATTCCACCATTATTTATTAGTAGGTCAACAGATCCAAATAGACTTATGGCTTTAGCTACAATAGGTTTCATGTTGTCATAATTAGCCAAATCAAAGGGTAAGATAGCAATGTTTTCAGGTTTAGGACATAACTGTTTGATTAGGTTTAAATCGGTTTCTTTTCTTGAAGAAATTATTATTTGACAATCTAATTTGGATAAGGCTAAAACTAACCCTTTTCCAATTCCGCTAGAGGCACCTGTAATCCAAACAACTTTATTTTTAAAGGTCATGTAATCGTAGTTTTTTAGGTGAAATTACGAAAATATTTAAGTATTTTTGAAATCCTTATGAAAGCATCGTATTACAAACATATTTTAGAATTTAAACAACCAAGCGGAACCTCTAGAGGTATATTAAAAACAAAGGAAACTTGGTTTATAATTATCGATAAAGATGGAAAACGTGGTGTTGGAGAATGTGGTATTTTAAGAGGTTTAAGTGCAGATGATAGACCTGATTATGAGGCACAACTTAAGTCCACTTGTTTAGATATTGAAAAAGGTTTAGATTATTTGTATGCTAAAAATAATCAATTTCCTAGTATCCAAATTGGATTAGAAATGGCCTTTAAGAGTTTAGAGAGCACTAATCCTTTTGTTTTATTTCCTTCTGATTTTACAAACGAAAATGCTGCTATAGATATTAATGGTTTGATTTGGATGGGTGATCAAGCCTTCATGAAACAACAAATTGAAGATAAAATAGCTTCAGGTTTTAGTTGTATTAAATTAAAAATTGGAGCTATTGATTTTCAAACTGAATTGGATATTTTAAAGGGAATCAGGCAAAATTTCAGCGAAAGCGATATAGAGCTACGTGTTGATGCAAATGGCGCTTTTAGTACTACTGAAGCTTTGGAGAAACTTAAGCGTTTATCAGACTTTAATTTACATTCCATTGAGCAACCCATTAAAGCTGGTCAACCGGAAGACATGGCTAAATTGTGTGAGACAACACCTTTAGCAATTGCTTTGGACGAAGAGCTGATTGGTGTTTTTAACGATCATGATAAAAAACAACTGTTAGAGTGTATTAATCCACAATATATTATTTTAAAACCAAGTTTTATAGGCGGATTTAAAGGCAGTGATACTTGGATAAATTTAGCAAAAAAACAAAATATTGGTTGGTGGATTACTAGTGCTTTGGAGAGTAATGTGGGATTAAATGCAATTGCACAATATACTTTTACAAAAGGGAGTGATTTACCTCAAGGTTTAGGTACAGGTAGCCTTTTTACTAATAATATTACGTCGCCTTTAAAGGTGAAAAATGGAACGTTACAATATAATTTAAATACTAATTGGGAATTTAATTTTTAAACTATGGATTTTATAAAACAAGCCTTTAATGTAAAGCACGAGTTTTGGCGTTATTTAGTAGGGTCTTTAATTATTGCAATTTTTGCAGTTATTGGACAATTTCCATTTGCTATCGCTGCAATGATTAAATATGTTAGTAATGGAGGCTCTATTGATGCTATGGATGAGCAAGCATTAATGAGTGTTTTAGAGCCTAATTTAAATTTATTTTTATTGTTATTATCCTTTGCTTTTGGATTTTTAGGACTAATTATTGTTGTAAAATATTTACATAATCAAACAATGAAATCCGTTACGACTGCCAGAAAAAAAATAGATTGGAAACGTGTACTATTTGCTTTTTTGTTTTGGGGTGTGATTACTGCTACGATGATTTTAATAGATTATTTTGCTAGTCCAGAGAGTTATGTATGGAATTTTGAGTTAAATCGTTTTTTAATTTTACTAGTAGTGGCTGTGCTTTTAATACCAATTCAGACCAGTTTAGAAGAGTATATTTTTAGAGGATATTTAATGCAAGGTTTTGGAATGTTGGCAAAAAACAGATGGTTTCCGTTAATAATGACTTCTGTTATTTTTGGAGGAATGCACGTTTTTAATCCAGAAGTAGGTAAGCTAGGTTATGGTGTAATGGTATATTACATAGGGACAGGATTATTTTTAGGTATTTTAACTTTAATGGACGATGGTATGGAGCTTGCATTAGGGTTTCATGCTGCTAATAATTTATTTGGTGCTTTATTAGTATCTGCAGATTGGACCGTATTACAAACACATTCTGTTTTAAAAGATGTGTCAGAACCTGGACAAGGCTATGGTGATATTTTTATTCCTGTGTTTGTTGTATTCCCTATTTTACTTGTAATTTTTGCAAAGGTGTATAAATGGACTAATTGGAAAGAAAAATTATTTGGAACGATAGAAGCACCAATCACTGAAGATTATAAAGTTTTAGATTAAAAATGACACCAAATTTTAATAAAGTACACAGTAAATTTAAATTAAATGGTAATCATTATTCTTTTGAAGAACTAAAAGAGGTTGCCTATAGTTTTATTAAAGAAGGCTTGCCATTTGAGCAAGAGATTGGTGACTTTTTATCCCATTGGTTAGATAATAACAATTTTATTTTAGTAAAAACATCAGGCTCTACAGGTCAGCCAAAAACCATAAAATTACAAAAGCAAGCGATGGTTAATTCTGCTATTGCAACAGGTGATTTTTTTAAGTTGCAACCTGGTAACTCTGCTTTGTTGTGCCTACCAGCAACTTATATTGCAGGTAAAATGATGTTGGTTCGTGCTATGGTTTTAGGTTTAGAAATAGATAGCGTGCAACCCACTACAAACCCTATTTTTGATCCTGAAAAGCATTATGATTTTGTGGCTATGATTCCTGCGCAAGCAGAAAAAACGGTACACAGACTCAGCAATATTAAAACTCTAATTATTGGTGGAGCTCCATTATCTAATCCCTTAAGATTACAATTAGAAAACTTAAAAACAGGTGTTTTTGAGACGTATGGTATGACTGAAACTATTACGCATATTGCACTTAAGCAATTAAAAAGTAATGGACCACAATACTTTAATATATTACCAAATATTACAATTTCACAAAATGACAAAGCGTGTTTAGTCATAGACGCACCACTTTTAACCAAGGACCAAATTGTAACTAATGATGTGGTTAAATTACACTCTAAAACCACTTTTGAGTGGTTAGGACGTGCAGATCATGTTATTAACTCTGGAGGTGTTAAATTGTTTCCGGAACAGATTGAAGCACAATTGCAATCAAAAATAAAGTCTCGTTTTTTTATAACTTCAGAAGATGATAAAACTTTTGGTAGTGTTGCAATATTAGTAATTGAAGCAGAAAATACGTCTTTAGATGCTCATGTGTTTTCTGACTTAAAAGCAATTGAAATGCCTAAAAAAACGTATGCTATTCCTGCTTTCGCTGAAACAAGTTCTGGTAAAGTTAACAGAAATGAAACACTTAAATTACTTAAAAAGTAGCGTTGCCTAATTCAAAATAGCGCTTCCCTCAATACTGGTTTTATAATCCTTAGTTTGGTTATAGGTTTGTTTTAAACTTTAAAACTACCTTATCATGAAAACAGGATTAAATTTAATAATTGCACTATTTATGGTAGTACAATTACATGCACAACAAAAAACGGTATCTGGTGTTATTACAGATCAAAATGGTTTGCCATTACCATCTGCTACAGTGTTACAAATGGGAACAGCAAATGGGACAACATCCGATTTTGATGGTAATTATAGTATTTCTGTTAAAGTTAATGATATTTTAGTATTTAGCTATTTAGGTTACAAGACAGAACAAGTCGTGGTAACTGATGCCAATACGATCAATGTTATTTTGCAAGAAAACAGTAGTTTAGATGAAGTCGTAATTACTGTTTTAGGAATTTCACGCTCAACAGACGAAGTGAAAAAAACTGTGACGACCATTAAATCAGAGGAAATTATACAAGCTTCCAACCCAAATGTAGTCAATAGTTTAGCAGGTAAAGTATCTGGTTTAAAAATCAAAACTAAAAATCATGGTGTTAATCAAACCACAAGAATTGTACTTAGAGGTAATAGATCTTTAACAGGTACAAATGAGGCACTTATTGTTATTGATGGTAAAATATCTTCGGCTGAAAAATTAGTTAATTTAGCACCAAAAGAAATAACATCTACTCATGTTGTTAAAGGCGCAGAAGGATCAGCTTTATATGGTTCACAAGGTGCCAATGGTGTAATTATAGTCACGACAGTAGATGGTAGTAAAGAAAATGCCAAGATTTCAAAATTTGTACAGACAAATAAAGAATTGCAACATAAATTTTTAAACGAAAGCTATACTAAAATACATGAAAATAAATTTAAAATAGCAGCTACAACACCTTTGTCAACCTTTTCTATAGATGTAGATAAGGCTGGTTATAGCAATGTAAGACGTATGATTAACAATGGACAATTAATTCCTGCAAATGCGGTTAAAATTGAAGAAATGGTTAATTATTTTGACTACAATTACCCACAACCAACGGATGAACATCCATTTTCTATCAATACAGAAGTTGTAAAAACCCCTTGGCATAAGGATACTAAGTTGGTTAAAATTGGTTTACAAGGTAAAATTTATGATAATGAAAACTTACCAGCTGCCAATCTTACTTTTTTAATAGATGTTTCAGGATCAATGGGAAATCAAAACAAGTTACCACTTTTAAAAGAGGCTTTTAAATTATTAGTTAATCAATTAAGACCACAGGACAATGTCGCTATTGTAGTGTATGCAGGAGCAGCTGGAGTTGTTTTAAAGCCAACATCAGGGAAACATAAAACAAAAATTATTGAAGCCTTAGATCAGTTAAATTCTGGGGGATCTACAGCAGGTGGTCAAGGTATTGAGTTGGCTTATAAATTGGCACAAGAAAATTTTAATAAAAAAGGAAATAACCGAGTAATTTTAGCTACTGATGGAGATTTTAATGTTGGTGCATCTAGTAATGATGCTATGGAAAAATTGATTGTTAAAAAAAGAGAATCAGGTGTCTTTTTATCAGTTTTAGGTTTTGGTTATGGAAATTACAAGGATGATAAGTTAGAGATTTTAGCAGATAAAGGTAACGGAAATCATGCGTATATCGATACCATGCAAGAAGCAAGACGTATTTTTGAAACCGAATTTGGTGGGACTTTGTTTACCATTGCTAAGGATGTAAAAATACAAGTAGAATTTAATCCTAATCATGTACAAGCTTATCGTTTAATTGGTTATGAAAACAGGTTGTTAGCAGATGAAGATTTTGTTAACGATACCATTGATGCTGGAGAACTTGGTGCAGGACACACAGTTACTGCTTTATATGAAGTACTTCCGGTTGGCATTGAAAGTGAGTACGCAAAAGACATTATAGATTTAAAATACACACAAAATGAAACTGTTACAAACCAATATAATGATGAGTTGTTTACCGTTAAATTTAGATATAAGAAACCTGATGAAGATAAAAGTATTGAAATGATACACGTACAAAAAAATGAAACAACAGAAGCTACTGAAGATATGAATTTTGCTAGTGCTGTTGCGTTATTTGGAATGCAGTTAAGAGAGTCTCAGTTTTATAATAATACCAATGTACAAGATGTTATAGCTTTAGCTAACAAAGGTAGAGGTGAAGATAGGTCTGGTTACAGAGCAGAATTTGTTAGATTAATAAGCACTTTTAAGTAATCTTATTTTTGGTTATTTCTGGATTATTTAAAATAAAAAGGAACACTATTTAGTGTTCCTTTTTTTATGATTACAGTTTTAAAACTTATTCAAACTCATGATAAAAGGTCAGTAATATTTGCTTGTTTTTTAATAACTCTTTTGCTTTTTTATGATTGTCTTCAAATGTTTCTAAGTTGGTACCTTTACATATTCCGTAGGAATAATGGTATTTAATAATTTCAGTATCAAAATCTGATAATTGATAATCATTATCATGACTACCAGAAAAAAAGTGCTTGTTGTCTATACTTTGGTTAAACTCAAAATGCCCTAATGATTTTATAAAATATTTTTTTAATTCACTTAAGCGTAATTTAGGTGTAAAAAAGTCTTCCTTTATAAGTCTAATAGATAATCTATAAATTTGATTTTTATTGTTCCAATGCATGTAGAAGTCGGATTTGCTATAATTGCTCATTCTTGATTCGTACTCAAAACCATCATTGTAATAAACAATATAATTAGAGTCTTCGACATGTTTGACTTCTTTTATGGATAAAGAATCAACGTGTTGTAAAGTCTTTTCGGCAAAAGCCATAAATTCTTTTTTAACTTTTTTATCTACAGCATTGGAAAAGAAAATAGCAATGTCGTCTTTCCAATATTTCATGGTGGTTTTTTTGCTAACAGAATCCTTGTAATGATTAAATGCTATGGTTTTATAAACGTCTAAAAATGTAGAGTCTTTATATTGGTAAGGTACACTAGCACCAGGTTTACGGACATAATCCTTTACAATAACCATGGTGTCATTATTAACATAAACAAAGTTTAAAGTGTCTTTTGCAGTTAATGGCGTTTTATATTTAGCCTTAAACTGTTTTAAAGACATCCTGTATTGGACGTTTTTAGTTTGGTGTGGTGTTTGTGCCTGTACAAATTGCACTAAAGTTAGTGATATAATGGCTATAAGTAGTGATTTAGTCATTGGCTAATTGTTTGTAATAGTTTTCTAATGCTGTAAAAACAGTATAGTCTACTTTAAATTTATATAAGTTTTTGTAATGGTATTTAAGGAGCACAATATCAATTGCACCAAGAGTTGAGAAATTGGAGTTGGAAGATGATAATATAGAGGTGTTGTCATAAACACGATAGTCTTTAGACTGTATTAATGAGATAAAAAACACTTTTTTAAGGTTATCCAATAATTGTGGATCGTTAATATAGGATGGACTAATTTGTAATACACCAGAATACATTTTATAATTATAATCACCATTCCAATCGTGTATTATTTTAGAAAAAGGATAGGTGTCAATTAGGTCTTTTGGCGTTTCTGCTTTTTGCTTGTCGGTTAAAGCTGATACCTCTTGATTTGCTATTTTGATGTAATAATTAGCTTTGTTTATATCTTTGCTAATAGTTATGTTTAAATTATCTATTTCGGGAATTGATAAAATAAACTGACTTATATTTTTTGTGATTTCCTGCGGAATGTTGTGATCAAAGTAAACAACAATAGGTTCTTTCCATTGGTAAATTATTGCACTACTATCTTGCTTAAAAATTAAGCTTTTATATTGTCTTAAAAAGTAATTATTTTTAAATAAATCAAAATCCTTAACAAAACTTAAAGCGGTCGTATCCTTACTTTTTATGGTTTTGTCTCTAGTAACGTTAGCGTGTAATGGATATTTGATATGAAGTGTATCTACATTTTTTTTAATGGTATAATCCGTTTTTAAAAGTGGTTTAAAATCTGTAGATTGAGAATAACTTGTAGCAAAAGCAAGTAGCGTAACTAGAAAAACTATTTTTTTATAAATCAAAGTGGCTGGTTTTGTTTTTAAAGTTAGTATTTAAAAACGTGTTTTAAAAATTAAATTTTCATTAATATCATACGCTTTCCAAGTGCCAACTTGTTTGTCTTTTCTATATTTACCCGAAATTTTTAAATTTCCATTTTGATAATACGCTTCGTAGCTACCATGTTTTAATCCATCCTTTAACTCTACAGAAAATTTAGTGTTTCCGTTGGAATATTTTTTGGTAAACACTCGAGCAGTTAAATCTGAAGGATATAATTCTGGGATGTTAAAAACGGTATCTTTATTAATGTTCTCTTCTGTAAGACTAGTAGGAGTTGTAATAACTGTTTTTGGTTTAGCGTCATCAAAAGTATAGCTAGACTTAACTTTATCAGGCGTTTGATACTCTAATATTAATTGACTTTTAAAGTCGTTTTTACTTGGTGTTAATTGTATGCCTATTTGCGGAAAACATATAAAGTAATCTTTATTAATTTTTAGCTGTTTTTTAGTTGCAATATCTACAAAGTCATAAGCTGTATTATATAAATTAGGTGTATTAATGTAAGCAAACACACTAGACTTATTATCAAACCTTTTATTAAAGTCATTAAAGGCTTTAAAATAGTTTAAGGTCTCTTTGTTTGTATAAGCATTAATTATACTTTTTAAAGTGTTAGGCTCATTACTAAATATTACATAATCGTCAATAATTGTAAAATAAGGTTTTTCAATATTTGAAAATAAATCGCCTAAAATGATTTTGAAAAAACCTTTGATAGACATAAAATTTATGGCGTATCCTTTGTAGTTAACTTCTTTAAACTTTACTGGTGTACGTTTTCTAATTTGTTCTAATATAAAATCTAAGTTGTCTTTAGCATCGTCAATTGCTTTTGTTTTTAATATTAATGCGACATCTTTTTTTGAGTCGGATACATTAGAGTGAAGTTGAATTAAAGCAATCTCATCATCAATCCAACTCATAAAATGAGTTTTGAGATTTATTTTTAAAAAGCTTTCTATTTGAGAAGTACCTTCAGCATAACTTTTAAACTGTTCAGGATTTTCTTTTTGAATAGTTTCGAAATTAGAATAAAAATCTTCAAAACTTTTAAAACCGAAGCTTAAGTAAATTGCTGTATTATTAGGAACTACGTTTTTAATGGTACGTTTACCTTGTCCTGATTTTTGAAGCGCTTTTAAATACGTTGAAGCTTGGTCATTAGTATTTGTAATACCATTAGCTACAATAGCGTTTTTTTCTATATCAAAACTAAAACCACTAAATTCTAAACTTTGACTAAGTGTTTTAGTTAAATCTCCAGGTGTATCAGAAAAGACATTAACAAATTCATCTAAATAATCATATTGAAAGTACAAACGAAACATATCGTTATAACCAACATGTTTTTTGACTTCAATAAAATTAAGATTTCTACCAATCTCAGGATTACTATATTGATCAATTGAGGCTTCAACTAAAGTATGCGTATAGGACGCAATCATTTGGTTTTTAATAAAGCTTATATAAAGGGTTTCGTGTTTTTTAACATCGTAAATCTCCGTGATTTCATTTTCCTTATAATAGCGTTTACTAACTTTATAATTGCTATTTATAACAGTATTTAAGTTGTTTTTAATAACATTTAGCTTTGCTATTTTTTGTAAATCGACTACATATAAAAAGCCATATTGCTTTGGAGCATAAACGTGTGCTGAAATTAATATTTCTCTGTTTCCAATACGATTAAAAATCCCTTGCTTTTGCTTAAATATAGTATCTAACTTATTTAAGTTTGTTGCAAGGGTATTAAAATATGTGTTTGTGTTTAAATGTTTCCAAATATCATTTTTACTTATAGCATCCCAATTGTTTATTGGTTTTTGACTTTCTATAATGTAAACTGCATCCTTAGGTACTAAATAAATAGACTGTATGTTGTCATTATTATCAAAATAAAATACATAGACTTGGTAAAGTCCAAAGCTGATTATAAAAGTGATAATTAGTAAAAATAAACTACGTTTTTTCATTTACCTATACTTGTAAAACACCCATGTTAAAAGGTTTTTCGATAGGAGCGTGGTTTGCAGCATCAATTCCCATGCTAATCCAAGTTCTTGTATCTAATGGGTCTATTACACCATCTGTCCAAATACGTGCTGCAGCATAGTAAGGTGATACTTGGTTATCGTATCTAGCTTTAATTTTATTAAATAACTCGTCTTCTTTTTCTTTAGTAATCGTTTCACCTTTCTTTTTAAGCGATGCAGTTTCTATTTGTAATAAAACTTTTGCAGCACTATTACCACTCATAACTGCCAGTTCTGCACTTGGCCAAGCAGCAATTAATCTAGGGTCATAAGCTTTTCCGCACATAGCGTAATTACCTGCTCCATAACTATTACCTAAAATTATAGTAAATTTTGGTACAACACTATTACTAACAGCGTTAACCATTTTGGCACCATCTTTTATAATACCAGAGTGCTCACTTTTACTTCCAACCATAAAACCAGTGACATCTTGTAAAAAGACTAATGGGATTTTTTTCTGGTTGCAATTAGCAATAAAACGTGTCGCTTTATCTGCACTATCATTATATATTACACCTCCAAATTGCATTTCTCCTTTGGCGTTTTTAACTAAAGTACGTTGGTTAGCCACAATACCTACAGCCCAACCGTCAATTCTTGCGTAAGCAGTAATAATAGTTTTTCCGTAGTCCTGTTTATATTCATCAAATTCTGAGTTATCAACTAATCGTTTGATAATCTCTTTCATATCATATTGATCTGCTCTAGATTTTGGTAAAATTCCGTAAATGTCTTGTGGATTTTCTTTTGGTTTTTGTGGCTCATTTCGGTTAAAACCAGCTTTGTCATAATCTCCAATTTTGTCTACAATACGTTTGATTTTCTCTAAAGCATCTTTATCATCTTTAGCTTTATAATCTGTAACACCACTAATTTCGCAATGCGTGTCTGCACCACCAAGTGTTTCGTTATCTATTGTTTCACCAATTGCAGCTTTAACTAGATAGCTTCCTGCTAAAAAAATACTTCCCGTTTTATCAACAATTATAGCTTCGTCACTCATTATTGGTAAATAGGCACCACCAGCCACACAGCTTCCCATGATTGCAGCAATTTGGGTAATTCCCATACTACTCATTATGGCATTATTTCTAAAAATTCGTCCAAAATGTTCTTTATCTGGAAAAATTTCGTCCTGCATTGGTAAGTATACACCAGCAGAATCTACCAAGTATATAATTGGTAATTTGTTTTCAATTGCTAATTCTTGAGCACGTAAATTCTTTTTTCCTGTAATAGGAAACCATGCTCCAGCTTTTACTGTAGCATCATTGGCAACAACAATACATTGTTTACCTTTAATGTAACCCATTTTAACTACAACACCTCCAGAAGGACAACCACCATGTTCTGCGTACATATCTTCTCCTGCAAAAGCACCAATTTCGATACTTTTTTTGTTGCTATCTAAAAGGTAATTAACACGCTCTCTTGCGGTCATTTTACCTTGTGCATGAAGTTTTTCTATACGTTTTTCTCCACCACCTAACTTGACTTTGGTTAGTTTGGTTTTAAGTTCAGAAAGTAATAATTTGTTATGATCTTCGTTTTTATTGAAGTTAATATCCATTGTAGTTATTTTGTTTGTTGTAAAAATACAAAAGAAAATAGTCTAATAAAACTACAATTTTTTAATTGTACGCTATATTCAATAATTCTGCTTTTAATTACCTAACACTATTTAAGTTAATTTGTTTCGTTTTAAATATTAAACAAGGAATTAGTTTCCATGTAACATATGTTTTGTATATTTGTATAAAATAAATTTACAGATGAAAAATATAATAGCATTTGGAGCAAGTAATAGTAAGACTTCAATCAACAAACAATTAGCAACATACGCATCTTCTTTATTAAAAAACACAGAAGTTGAAGTTTTGGATTTAAACGATTTTGATGTACCAACATATAGCGTGGATTTAGAGGGTAAATCTGGAATTCCAGACAATGCGCAACAATTGTTAAATAAAATAATTGCTTCGGATGGTTTAATCATTTCGTTAGCAGAGCATAATGGTGCTTATACTGCAATATTTAAAAGTTTGTTTGATTGGATGTCTAGGATTGATGTTAAATTATTTAAGCAAAAACCAATGTTATTAATGAGCACGTCTCCAGGAGCAAGAGGAGGACAATCAGTCTTTGAAATTGCAGAAAACAGATTCCCAATTCATGATGCAAACATTGTTGCTAAATTTAGCTTACCATCATTTAATGATAATTTTAAAGAAGACAAAATTGTTGATGCAGACCTGAAAACATCACTACTAGAAGCTGTTAATATTTTATCAGATCGTCTTTAATACATAAATAATAAATTAAAAGTCATGGGTGATTTTGCCAAAGACATTAATTCTAAATTTGAAAATAACAGAATAAAAGCCATGCTAAATATTCTGTATACAGCAAATTATATTACTAGTTATCAAAACGACTTTTTTAAAACCTACGGTTTGTCTCCCCAACAATATAATATTTTAAGAATATTAAGAGGAGCAAAGGAGCCAATAAAAGTGCAAACTATAAAGGAGCGCATGGTAGAACGAGCACCAAATTTAACGCGTTTGACGGATAAACTTTGTGATAAAAAATTAATTAGTCGTATTGCTTTTCCAGAGGATAGACGTGTAGTTTTAATTGAAATTACTAAAAGTGGATTGGATTTATTGGATAAAATTAAGCCCAACAATCCATCACATAATTTAATCGATAAGTTAACGGAAGACGAAGCTGGTTTACTAAGCGATTTGCTAGATAAAATGAGATAATAAGTTTTTAATTATGAAAACAATACTACATAAAGCATCAGATCGTGGTTTTGCAAATCATGGTTGGTTGCAAGCTAATCACAGTTTTAGTTTTGCACAGTTTTATAATCCCGAAAAAATTCAATTTGGAGCCTTACGTGTATTAAATGATGATGTTATCGCACCAAGTATGGGCTTTAGTACGCATCCACATGATAATATGGAAATTATCACGATACCTTTAAAAGGGACGCTTAAACATAAGGATTCTATGGGAAATAAATGGGAAACCATTCAATCTGGAGAAGTACAAATTATGAGTGCTGGTAGTGGATTAATGCATTCAGAAATGAATGCTAAAACAGACGAGTATTTAAGCTTGTTTCAAATTTGGATTATACCAAACAAAACAAATGTTACTCCTCGTTATGATCAACGTTTTTTTAATGCGGAAGATAGACAAGGTAAGTTACAGACCATAGTGTCATCTATTGATAATCAAGACGAAGGTTTGAAAATACACCAAGATGCTAAGTTGTCCAGAATAGATTTAGCCCAAGGTCAAGATTACACTTATAAAGCCATAAGTAAATCACACGGAACATACATAATGACAATCTCTGGAGATGTTGTTATTAACGATAATGATTTATCTAGCAGAGATGCTTTAGGTGTATCAGATACAGATAGTTTTACAATTAATACTAAAAGCAGTGCACAATTACTTTTTATTGAAGTCCCTATGGCTTAATTTTGTGTAAATATTATCAAAAAAGCATCCTAAATAGGATGCTTTTTTTGTTAAAATAAACGATATTTGTAATTCACATTTTACTAAAAACAGATTATGGCAATGAATAAAAATACTGTGTTAGCTTGGGCTACCACAATAATGATAATAGTAGGATTAGCATTAATAGCATTAGGTGCTTTTAGATATGACGATGTTGCTGGATGGGGTTTTGCAGCTGTAGGTGTCGGTTTTTTCGCTGTAGCTTGGGTATTTAATGCACTTAAAGGTCGCGTTTAAAGCTTTTTGACTTAAATAAATAGCAATTAAAAAATAAATTAAAAATTATATGTCTGACGATAAAAAAGTAATTTTCTCAATGTCTGGTTTGACCAAGACATTTCAAAGTGCTCAAACACCAGTACTTAAAAATATATACTTAAGCTTCTTTTATGGCGCTAAAATTGGAATTTTAGGTCTAAACGGTTCTGGTAAATCTACATTACTTAAAATTATAGCAGGAGTAGATAAAAATTATCAAGGAGATGTTGTCTTTTCACCTGGTTATTCAGTAGGATATTTAGAGCAAGAACCTCAATTAGATGACGACAAAACAGTTATGGAAGTGGTGCGTGAAGGTGCTGCAGATACTGTTGCTATTCTTGATGAGTACAATAAAATTAACGATCAGTTTGGTTTAGAAGAAGTCTACAGTGATGCAGACAAAATGGAAAAACTTATGAATCGTCAAGCAGAGCTTCAAGATCAAATTGACGCATCTAATGCTTGGGAATTAGATACAAAGTTAGAAATTGCTATGGATGCGTTACGTACGCCAGATGGTGATAAAAAAATAGGTGTATTGTCTGGAGGAGAAAGACGTCGTGTGGCTTTATGTCGTTTATTACTACAAGAGCCAGACGTTTTATTATTGGATGAGCCTACTAACCATTTGGATGCAGAATCAGTACATTGGTTAGAGCACCATTTAGCACAATATAAAGGAACTGTAATTGCTGTAACGCACGATAGATACTTTTTAGATAACGTAGCAGGATGGATTTTAGAATTGGATAGAGGTGAAGGTATCCCATGGAAAGGAAACTACTCGTCTTGGTTAGATCAAAAATCTAAACGTATGGCTCAAGAAAGCAAAACAGCATCTAAGCGACAAAAAACTTTAGAGCGTGAGCTAGAATGGGTTAAACAAGGTGCTAAAGGTCGTCAAACAAAACAAAAAGCACGTTTAAAAAATTATGACAAGTTAATGAGTCAAGATCAAAAACAACTTGACGAAAAACTTGAAATTTATATACCTAATGGGCCACGTCTAGGAACTAATGTGATTGATGCGATTGGTGTAAGCAAAGCGTATGATGATAAATTATTATACGAAGATTTAAATTTTAATTTACCTCAAGCAGGAATTGTTGGTGTTATTGGTCCAAACGGAGCAGGTAAAACCACAATTTTTAGAATGATAATGGGTGAAGAAGCGCCTGATAAAGGTGAGTTTAAAGTAGGAGAAACTGCTCAAATTGCTTACGTAGATCAAAAACACTCTAATATTGATCCAGAAAAAACCATTTGGCAAAACTTTAGTGATGAGCAAGAGTTGATCATGATGGGTGGAAAAGAAGTAAATTCTAGAGCTTATTTAAGTCGCTTTAACTTCTCAGGAGGTGAGCAAAACAAAAAAGTAAAACTATTGTCTGGTGGAGAGCGTAACCGTTTACACTTAGCAATGACACTAAAAGAGGAAGGTAACGTTTTACTTTTAGATGAGCCTACCAATGATTTAGATGTTAATACATTACGTGCATTAGAAGAAGGACTAGAAAACTTTGCTGGTTGTGCAGTAGTAATCTCTCACGACAGATGGTTTTTAGACCGTATTTGTACGCATATTTTAGCGTTTGAAGGCGACTCTCAAGTCTATTTCTTTGAAGGTGGATTTAGTGAGTATGAAGAGAATAAGAAAAAACGTTTAGGTGGAGATTTAATGCCAAAACGTATCAAGTATAAAAAATTGGTAAGATAAGGTTACTAATTTTTAAGCATAAAAAAAGCAGACTAATTAGTCTGCTTTTTTTTATCTCTTCTTTTTATTGATATAAATGACTATCAGTAAAATCTGTATAGTTATTGCTATCTTTTTGTGATTTTAATAACGTTTCTATTTTTTTATTCTCTAGATCAAGCGCAATTTCTTTTCTATCTATTTTCATTTGTTTTTTCATTAATAAAACATTAATCAAAACAAATGCAAAACAAAGCATCCAAAAAGTAAGTATCATCCACAAATCCATGTTTATATTTTTTTTAATTTAGCATTAAGTGGGTATTCACTTTAATAAATATGATTATTATTAGTTTTGTAATTGAATAGATCTATGCTCTCAATTTCATTGTTTTTAATATCAAATTGGTGTAATGCTTTTTTCCATTTTCTTCTTAAAATATAAGATCTGTAAATAGGTAATAAAAACACTAATGTAAAAAACAGTATACCATATATCATTTGCAAAGCTTGGATCATGGTTGTTTAGTTTTAAGTCTTTTAATCTCTTTCTTAAGTTGGTATACTTTATAAATATTCAGGGCACACAAAACAATCATTATCAATAAGGCTATGGACAATATTGTGGTTAATTTTTGTAGCCAAATAGTATCAATTTCTGATATAATTACATTTAAAGTCATGTTTTATCAATTTGGGGATATAACAATTCCAAATATAATAATTATTTTTCTTCAGGATACCATTCTAATTGGATAACCTCAATATCAGGATTACCTTCATTAACTAACGCTTTAAATTTAGCAACATCACTCAAACCATCTTTCCCTCTGTAGTGAAATGGATATACTTGTTTAGGTTTAAAATCTAAAACAGCACTTGCAGCACTATCTACAGTCATAGTGTAAGGTAGATTCATACATACAAATGCTTTATCAATATTTTGTAAAGCTCTCATTTCAGTAATATCCTCAGTATCTCCAGAGATGTAAACACGTTCTCGACCAAAAGTTAAAATATAACCATTTCCGCGTCCTTTAGGATGTCTAGAGGTCTCGTCTTCTGGTAAATTATACATTGCAATTGCTTCTAACGGGATATCCTTTACCACAGCAGTTTGTCCATTAGCTATAATTCGCATCATAGGCTTAAAATCTGCTTCAAATGTATCAGCTACTGCTTGAGGCACAACTAACAAGGCATTGTTTAGTTGCAACTCTTTTAAAGTGTCAATACTTAAATGATCACCATGTATATCTGTTATTAAAATAATAGTTGGGTCTTTTTGACCTTCAAACGCTTTTTTTCCTCCTGTAGGATCTACATATATGGTCTCGTTACCATAATTTAATACCATTGTTGCGTGACTAATAGGTGTAATTTCTAAAGTTTTACTAACAGTTTCTGTAGTGTCAACTTCAGTTTTTACAATTTCCGTTTTAGGTTCACCTTTACAACTTGTTAATAGTAAGGCTATTGTTAATATAGGTAGTGCTAATTTTTTCATTTTAAAAATTTTATTATAAAGATACTTACTTTTTATTGGTCAAAATTCTTTGTAACATTTTTATAACAATTAATACTTATAATATGAGCAACAAATATTTCCACAACTAATATTTTTTAACGAAATTGCTTACACAAAATTTGTCCAACCTTAAAAACAAGAATATATATGTCTGATGATTTTGATTTATTAGAAACAAACGCTAACGAAAAAACAGAGAAAGTAGATGTCAATTGGGGAAAAGCAATTGATACCATGAAATCCAAATTAGCGCAAGAGGACGATCCAGAAAGTCGTCAAAAAATCTTAAACGCAACGTTGGACGACGTTGTTGGTATGGCAGAAAAAGATCGTACCACACTTTTAGATGCTATTAAAGACTTAACAGATTACCAAGACGAGGTTGGTATTTTATTTGAGCGTTTTTCATCATTAAATGATAAAGAACAAAAAGTAATTGACGATGCTCAAAAAGCATTAGAGCGTTCTAAAATCGAGTTAGAAGACGCACAAAACAAACCAGACACATGGTGGAATAACCTTTGGGGACGTAAAAGCAAAATAAAAGCTGCTGAAAAAGCTTTAGAAGCAGCGGAAAAAGTACGTGCAGGAGCAGACAACAAAGCAAAAGCAATGTTTCAAGAACGTATCGAGAGTGCAGATATACAAACACTATTAAGTGAGTTGTCATACAAATCTCAAGCAGCAGTAACACGTCTTAAAAATCGTGAGGTAGAAATCAAAGAAGTAGAAGATAAGTTACAAGATGCAATCGTAGAAGCATCTAAAAACCATACCAAAGCTTTAGAGAAAAAAGCCGAAACTGAAGCTAAATTAGAAACGCAATACGCATTACTTAAACAAGCACGTCAAGCGCTAGAAGAAGTTGCAGATAAACAATCTACAGAATACTCTGAAGCGTTATCAAAAGTAACAAAACTAGAGCAAGAAGTTGAAGAGTTAGAAGGACTTAAAAACGCCTATACAACTCTTGCTGCCTCTAAAGATAGTTTTGTACACAAGCATAATTTAACAATCAAAGTATTGACTTCATTACGTAGTAATTTGCAAACGCATCGTGCTAAATTAAAGTCAGACACAGAAGAGCGTCTTAAATATTACGACGGTTATGTCGTGGCTTTAAAAGCACGTACAGATCAAGAGTTTGCTGCTATTTTAGAGCATTTAGGAGTTAAAACAGATGAGCATATCGGAGAGACCTTAGCATCAATGCATACCGCAAGTGCAAGAGCACGTCAAGAAATGATGGACAACATTCCAGTGCACGAAAAAGTTATGCAAGGCGTTTATCGCAGTTATGCAGAGGCGTTGCATGAGATTAGAGCAAAAGATGTGGATATCCAAAAGAATTTTGCAGACCGTTACGGTATTGACATGAAAGAGATTTTTGAAGAGTATTACAACTCAGATAACACAACACCTTCAGGAGATGATGCACCAGCAGGAGCACCAAAACCAGAAGCATCAAACGACGATTTATTGTCTTAAAATTATTTTAGCGTTACCTACTTTAGCTTTTAATTAGCTAAAGTAGGTCAGGCTTTACGTTATATCTTTTGCAAAAAAGCAAAAGGATGCCACTTCAATCCTTAACGCGCTTACTCAAACCTTAAAGTGCAAATCAAAAATAAAAGTCAATAGTAAAATGTCAAAACAATTAAGACTAGTAATGGCAATCATAATCATGATAGGTTTTGTTTTAAATGGTATTTACATCCTAAAAATCAGTAATACAATTACAGGTCAAATAATAGGTTGGTCAAATATTATATTTTTTCCAAGTTTTCTAGTTTGGACTTTCATTAAATATATGACCAATAAAAAAGTTAATCACAACTAAAATAATCAAGTTATAACAGACTTAAAACGGACTATAACAACTGAATATTGAACATTTAAAATGAGTATAAACCACATTGTCACACCATTAGATTCATCTATATTAGATAGTAAAGATCAATATGTGTTTTATCACAAAAAGGTAGATTTTGCCTTAAAAGAATTAATTGTTGGCGTACAACAAAATGGCTTATGTACTCCACAAGAAATTGTTTTCTTTAAACAATACTGCGACTTACTACTATACTCCATAGAAGCCATGCGTGTCAAATACATGTACGATGAGGAAGACAACATGAAGGTAGACGTTACAGATTCTGGTTTTCCTAATTATTTAGAGTTTAGATACCTATATAACGACCTGTCTTTACGCGACAACTATTTAAACAAATTAAAAGATGTGTCAGAACTTCAAGACGAATTTCTGGACCAATTATTACGCAAAAAACAACCTGTTAGGCGTGATAAATTATTTCAAGCAGCATCAATAGTATATTACACATCAGTAGAGCAACAATATATTTTTAACCGTTTTGTACAAGGTAAAATTATAAAAGCACCAGAAGGTAGTAAGGCAACTTACATGACCAGTTGGAGTTTTTACGATGTCTCCTTAAACCGTCCCTTTATTTGCTATATGTACTTTGATTATGATGGTAAAGATCCATTAAAAGAAAAAGAAGACATATATGACACTTTAAAAACAGTAGCAGATCGTAAAATGAATATGGATACGATGGCTTATGGTATTGATAGACGACTAAAAAATGTATTTCCAAAACACATAAAACGTTTGGATATAGGTGCTTTTCATAACGTATTTGCAAAAGATGATAACGATTTAACGCACACTATACTAGAAGCAATAGGTAAAAAAGAAATTCCTTTAGAAGCTTATGCTTTGTCTTTTAAAGTGCACGAAGTATTTACAGGAGGCCAATTTAAAGAAGGTGGATATTTTAGCAAACAAACACTCCAAAATTGGAGTACACCAATAAAAGAAGGTTACGTATTTGCACCACATCGTATCATCCAATTACTATACAATAAAAATCCAGAGATTATGAATAAGTTGGCAAAACCACCTTTTCAGGTATCTGATTTAAAAATTGATAAAAATTAAAAAGAATTTACCATCGCAGTCTCAGTTTTGTAGTCTTGCGATTTTAAAAATAAATAAATATTCAAAGTTTAAGAAGCGTAAGCATTTTGAGTAATCACTGTATACTGCGACTACAAACCGAAAACTAAAATTACATGGAACACAACTCAACCTTCCCTATAAAAAAATCAGAATTAGACGTTTTACGTGACGAAGCTTCATCATACTTAAAAAGTATCAGTTGGGAACAAGGTTCTCGAGCAAAAAATAAAGATAAAGACGCTAAAGATGAGTCAATATTATTATACCTGTCTAAAGCAAATAACGGATCGTCTGCATCAATCACTTCGGTTTCAAAAACCATTTTAGCATTAAAAAAGCGATTATTACCAGATTCGGTAGCCATACCAATTCTTTTAAATCAAACATTATACGCAGTTCAAGAAGGTTTAACGTTAGGGATTTGGATAAAAGACAGTTATTATGATGCCTCAGGTTTATCTAGTCTAAACGAGCGTAAATCGGCTTTGGATAATGATGGTAGACGTGAGTATGAAAGTAAGATGCAAACAGCAAGTGCGTTTATGTTATTTGCGACTGCTTATAAAATTTTACACTTGTTAAAACCTCATGCTTCTGACGATTTAAGTGTTATGAAGCAAAAATTTGCTGGTATTCCAGAAGTCTCATTACTATCACCATTAAAAGGGGTCTCTTGTGCGTTATTTTATTATGATAAATATTTAGCACATCCAGATATTGTAAAATCTGACAAAGACGTTGCAGATTTTACAGTGGTATATTTTGAAGCTTTGTTAACCGAAATCAGTTTACGCAGAAGCAACTTAGAATATACTGAGACTATCGTTGACAGAACATATAAACTAGAGAACAGTGATTTTGCTATTTCAGGATGGGAAAACACCTTTCAAGGTACCGCAAAAAGTGTTGAGTTTAATAAAATTCAATTCGAGCAAATTGTAGGTAACAGAGATGCAAAACACTTTGCAAGACGTTTGACGGAACGTATGTTGAGTTACGATTTTGAAGCAAAGAAAAACCCCTTTCAAGAGCTTGGTGGTTTTATGCCAGTTTTTATGGGTTACGGTATTCCTGGAACAGGAAAAAGTATGTTAATTGCTGCAATAGCAACTAGATTAAAAGAACATTGTGATCATTTAGACATTCCGTTTTTATTCCACCCAATGCCAGATACTTTAATTAGTACATTTCAAGGTGGATCTGCCGAGAAGATGGTGGATTGGATGAAACCAATGCAAGATCCTTCAAAATTAATTTTTGCACCTATCGATGATGCTGAAAATAACCTGCAAGAACGTACAGCACAAGGTGTGTCTGCAGGTGTAAAAGAGGTCATTGGTGTCTTTTTAAGATATACAGAAGGTGCTTACGCAGTTAACTATGGTAACAGCTCGATTGGGTTGTTTACTAACCTTCCAGAAATGTTAGATAAAGCAGTTATATCACGTGTCCAAGGTCGTTTTAAAATTGATGGTGCACGTAGTGAACATGATTTTTTAGATCAAGATCATTTATGGTGGAGTAAACTGGATAAGACTATGCCAGAGTTTGTTAACATGCAAGGACCTGCAGATTATAAATATTTACAGGATCAAGGACTAGCAACCAATATGGGAGAAATCTTAAACGTGTCAGATAAACCAACGGAATTACGTGTTTTAGAAGCTTACGATAAAGCAGAAACACAACATAAAACAAACTCGCACCAATTTTACGCAACTTTATATAAAGAGATTCAGAAGATATTTCCGTTTTTCTCTTCCAGAGATGTGCGTAATATCCAAAGTGCAGTGTCGCTACGTTTAACAGATTTTGATTTAGAACAAAGCTGGTTTGATAATCCGGAAACGTATTTCAAAAAAGATTATGATACTAAATTTAATATGTTACAAGAATTAATGAAATCTAACATGAAAGGTTTAAATTTTTCAGAAATTAGAAGACAAGAAGTGGTAAGATATTTAGACAACGTTGCAACTATTGCAGATACGGACTTTAAACGTAAAGTAGACGCTAGAATCAACCAATTAAACATAGAAACTAAAGCAAGAGATTTATTTAGTAATGACCAATAAATTAAAAAATGTAGTAATAAATACCTTATACAAAGGTTGGGCAACGTTAAACGAGGTATCGTTTTCATATAAAATGAAAAATGAATCTTGGGTAAATCAAAAGCGCGAATCTTATGATAGAGGTGATGGAGCAACAGTTTTGTTATATAACAAGATTAAAAAAACGGTTATTTTAACAAAACAATTTAGAGTGTCAACGTTTTTAAACGGAAATGACTCTGGTTTTGTTCTAGAGGCTTGTGCTGGGATGTTGGATAATGACCAACCAGAAGCTTGTATTATTAGAGAGATTGAAGAAGAAACTGGTTATAAAGTTGACACAGTTACTAAAATATTTAAGGCCTATTCTTCTCCAGGAGCTTTGACTGAGATTTTACATTATTTTACTGCAGAATATACAGATGACATGAAAGTTAGTGATGGAGGTGGTTTGGATAGTGAGCATGAAGATATTGAAGTTTTAGAAATACCATTTACAGAAGCTTTACAAATGATTAAAACAGGTCAACTAGTAGATATAAAAACCATTTGTTTGTTGCAGTATGCACAGATAAATAAGATATTTAACAACAACAGTTAGTATTAAAGTATATGAGCAATAATACAAATGATGGTAAATTATCGCAAATTGGATTACAAGACTATTTGTCTATTGGTTATTTATTTTTACTAATTTTAGGTGTTGTATACGAGTCTATTTATTATAAGTTTTTAGGAATTAATATTTTAGAATATTCCTCCGTTTTAGATGTGTTAATTAGCCCAATAGCTGTAATGACAGGAAATTTAATCTTAGGTTTAGCAGTCATATTTAGCATGCTTACGGCTTATTTTATGGTTAAAATCACACCTAAATATTATAAATGGTTAAGTAAAAAACCAAAGTATCAATCAGGTAAAAATAAATTAAAATTAGAAAAAGCACAAACCAAAATCAAAGCTAAAGACGCTGTTATTACAATGATAGCTTTTTACGTATTCTCTGTTTTTATAGGTTTAGGTATAGGAAGTGGTTATAAAACTAACAAACGAGTAGAAACTAACAATTATAAAATAACTCATAAATTAATCTTTGAAGACGGATTAACTCAAGATATTAAAATGCTAGGTAAAAACAGTTTGTATGTATTTTATGTTCTTAAAGATGATAAAGAAGTGATTATATCTCCTATTGAAGGTAATATTAAAATGATTAAAAAAATTAAGAAAGAAAATAATTAGGTGTAATGAATAAACTAAAATTAGCAAACCTTTACAGAAGTGAGCTTATTCCCATTAGTGGTAAGTTGGTAGATCGTTATAATCTATGCCTTCAAAAATTAGGGTTTACACCAACAAAACTAACCCATTTTTCAATTGATGGGATTGGTTATAGTCCAGAGATTGCAGAAGAAAAAGGAACAACCATGTACCTTAATAATGGCGAAGCTAATCCACATGCCATAATTATTTCACCTTTACAAAAAGGAAAACCTGTCTATTCTCCTTTTCATAGTTTTGATAGAGAGATGATGAAGCAGGTATTTCAAGTTCATGGTCAAAAAATCAATGATATTACAAGGGATTCTGCTATATGTATAGATTTTGACCAAGATATTGATGCTTTTTATGAACCACTAGATGTGCTTAAATACGATAAGGTTTATATCAAATTTCATTTAATAAATAACTTAGATCAAATACAAAAGCAACAACAGCAATTAATTGATACTTTTAAACAAGGTAATAATTTTATTGATGAAGATTTACATGCAAAACTTTTAGAATCAGCCCAAACATATGGCGATTTACGTGGACGCGATTTAAGCTTACATAGTTTACAATATCAAACAGATTCATTTTACACAAAGTCGTTTGGAGGTGTTTATGTTTTGCGTGATTTTATTTCGCCAATTATTGTTTTTGAAAATCTTAAATGGTACAAAGAAGCTATTAAAGACACGATTCACGACATTACTATTTTTCATATTGAGCAGCCAGAATTAATGGACAAATTGCGTAATCATGTTATTATTGAACACGATTTGGAAGAAGCTTTAAACACGGATCGTTACCAACGTATTAAAAAAATGGAATTTGCTATGGCGTTAAAAGATACGCAACATCCATTACGTGACATTTTAAATGATGCAGTATTATTTAAAAGTTACCTAAATAAACTAGATATTAATACCAGAAAACGCATCATGGGTGTGGAGTTGTATTTGGATAAACTTGAAGTTAGTAACCAATACAAAATAGCAGATATAGTAGATTCTAATTTGTTTAATGCATTGCATTTACCACACTCTTCATTAATAGCAAAGCATCAAGATTTAATATGGAAATTATTAATTAATGTGGCTCCTAAAGATGTTTTATTCTTGTATTGGTATGATAAAGAAGAGTTTTATAGACAATATAACACATGGGACGACTCATTTAAAGATTGGGTTATAGAAACCATAAGTAACAATATTTAAAAATTATAGACTAATTTAGTAAAGGTTGCAATCAAACACCTTTTTATTAACCAAAACACAATTAAAACCATGGGTTTAGAAATTATAATATTTTTTGGAGCAATTCTTTTTGGGATTTTTATTTATTGGACAGAATCTAAAAGTAATGCAGTGTATCGCTTTTTTAACAAAGTATTTAATAGTAAAGAACTACAAATGAAACCAGGAAATCCAAAAGGATTTATCTACAAGCAAGCTGTTTTGCCTAGAGTATTGTTTGTTGCATTTACATTTTTAATTGCAGCGCTAATCATTCAGTTTTTAACTCCAATAGCTATTTTTAGTACATATTATGGTATTTCAGCATTTGCTTCTGCTATTTTCGGAACTTTAATAGGAACTTATGTTGCAAACTTTGTGCTTAAATCAGGAGAGGTGATTGAGCAGCAATCAGACTCAATAGAAGATGTAGTAAAAGATGGTTTAAATAAAGGGAAAGAGTTTTTAGAAGACTTTAAAAATAAAGATGCTAAAGTCGTAGAAGAAGCTAAAAAAGAAATAAAAGAAACACCTAAAGCACCAGAAAAAAGCGCTAGAGAACGTCTTAAGGATAAAGGACTAATGTAATTTTTAGAAATTAAATAAAAATAAAACACAATTCGGTTTTTAGCAAAAGCTAATTACCTAAATTATAGATATATGATTAAAAAGTATTGGAATCAAGGCGGAAAACAAAAAGCAGTTGTAATTATTGTAGCAATAATTGTAATTGCATTATTGTTTTTTTTAAGAGACGATTATCAACCTGTATTGTTATTTATCCGTAAATATATTTTTGTCATTTTATTAAGTGCGATACTATTGTTTTTTGGACTTCGTAGCTTCCGAAACTCGGCATCTACAGGTAAACGTCTAGGTATTCTTGCAGGATTATTGGTCTTTTTTGGAGTGCTTTACACAGCAGGTTGGCACTATCAATTGTATGATTATATGAAAACATATAACGTATTTAATAATTTAAATAAAGTTGAAATTAACGAACTGCCTTTAACCCAAAACGAACGCATTCAGCCTTTACGAAACATTTTTTCTATGGCTAATGAAAGCGTCGGAGAAACCAAAGATGTTTCATTACCACATTTAGTAAGAGTGGATGACGAGAACAAATGGACTATGGCGATTCAACCTACTGAAAAATATGTGTGGCAAGGCATTAGTGATAATACTGAAGAAGTGTTTTCAGTGTCAAGTACGACACCTTTTCCTCGTTTCTCTAACGAAAACCGTATTTCAACCACATTTTCTATTGGTGAGTCTTTAAAATTTAGCAGAAACACATACAATGCAGTAGTACAACGTTTTAATCCTTGGATGCTATTTAATTACGAACCAAGTGACACGTTTTATATGAAAAATGACAACGGTCAATGGGTAGAAGTGGTAAGTTTAATTAAATGGAAAGGTTTTTTCTTTCCTTATCCAACCTTTGGAGGTGTAATGGTAATAGATAGTGGTGCACATGATTTTAGCGATTATATTGAGCGTGTTACGATAGGTAAAGGAACCTTTATTGCACCAGAAGATATGAAGAATCATCCTTATTTAACACGTCAAAACACATTATCAGAAAAAGTATCACGTTTACAGGCCGAATCGCTTAAGTTTTTAGGTGGATTTAGTGATCCATTACCTTGGAACATGGAAACAGCTGTTAAGATACCTAATCTTCCGGATGATCAAAACCAACAACCATTTGTGACGGATTTTGATTTTTCAGACTCAAAATCTGATGCTTATAGTGGTTTGTATCATTGGTTTGGTTTAGAGCCAGTAGGAGATGAGCGTACAAGTTTAACCTTTAGCGTGTTTGTACCAGCTGATGGAACAAACAAACTATATTATTATGATCATGCCTCAAAAAAACAAGGTTATGCTGGTGTTTCGGCAATGCCTTTAAAGGTTATTGAATCCAGAAAAGAATATGATTGGTCCGTAAATAAGCCTGTCGAGTTTAGACCATATATTAAAAATATAGCAGGTCGTAAACGTATGTTCTTTTTAGGGACTATATCTTCAATAAAAGCAGAAGGAGCACAATTTGATGGTTCTGCAACACCAGATTTAGCTTTAATTGATAGCGAATATAGAGATGTTGTATGGATAGATGCAAAACACCCAAGCCAATGGGAAAAATCTGTTTACGATCAATTAAATGAAGCTTGGCGAGCAAGTGAAGGTATTGATAATTATTATATGGACGATGAAAAAGCAGTAGAAGCTATAATGAAAGATTTAAACGATCAATTTATAGCTATTGATACTACAGATTTAAAAGGTAACACAATAAAAGAAAAAGAATCCCTAGAGGCTTTACAGCGTAAATATGACTCTATGGTCAAGCAAAAAGAAGCAGACGATATTGCTAAATTAAAACGCAAAATAGACTCGTTGGAAAATAAGTAAAAAACTAACTAATTATATTAAGCCTGTTTATAATATTACTATTGTAAATAGGTTTTTTATTGTAGGAAAAAAACGACCAATGGTAATTAAATTGGTATAAATGGAACTTTTTTTAACCTTTTTAGATATATTTTTGCAACTGCTATAATTTAGCTATTATTTCAATTTTTATCAAAATCTAATTAAAAACCCCTTTCCTAAATTTTGCCGAAAATTAATTTTTAAGGCTTAAAAATTCGCTTATGAAACAAATTTACAATTTATTATTTTTAGTGTTTGGTATCTTTACAATCAATGCTCAAACAACTGTTGTGACAACTGGTACAACTAACCCTTATAGGTTATCATTGTCTGGTAACGACTTGTACATATCAGAGTTTAATAGTGGTATTGTCTCTAAATTAGATATTACTGCTCCATTACCAACGACTAAATCAAATGTTATTACAGGATTAAATAGACCAATGGGTATTGTTGCAACAGGTAACTATATTTATGTGGCAGAACATTTTGGTAATAAAATATCTAGAATTGATATTTCTGCACCAACAGCAACAATGTCAACAGTAATTTCTGGTTTAAATAATCCAACAGGATTAGCTATTAAAGGAGACGAACTTTATTACGCAGAAACAGGTAGTAATTCAATCTTTAAAATAAACCTAACAGATGCAGTGCCAACCGCTGTTTTAGTTGCTAACGCATTTAATGCACCTTACGGAATCTTTTTTAAAAATGATATACTGTACATCGCTGAGTTTTCAGGTAATAAAGTGTCTACACTTGATGTCGCATCAGGTGCAACAACAGGTACAGATTTTATTACAGGCTTTAATTCTCCTATCGATTTAACTATAAACGGAAACACGTTATATGTAGCAGAGTATACTGCAAATAAAGTTTCAAAAGTTGATATTTTAGCAGCAGTACCAACTAAGGAAGATTTAGTGTCTGGAGTACAAACTCCGATTGGTTTAGCAGCTAACACTAGCGAAGTTTATATAGCTGAATTTGATGCAAATAAAATTTCTAAATATAACTTACCGACTTTATCTGCAGATGGGTTTGTTTTAAGCAAATCGTTACAATTATATCCTAATCCTTCTAGCAACTTTATTAAAGTGTCTAACATGGAAAAAGCTTTAAATTATACTGTTTATAATAGTTTAGGACAACAAGTGTTAAAGGGTAAAGTTGAAAAAAATGAAAGGATAGATATTCAAAATTTATCTAGTGACTTATACCTATTTAAATTAGAAGATGGTAATACTTTAAAGTTTATTAAAAAGTAAACGGTTACTTAATATCTTATAAATTAAAAGCACTAAATTTTTTAGTGCTTTTTTTATTCCTTTAGGTCAAATTCCATTTTTATATTAGCACGTTTATATGGTGTGTTTTTTTCTAACACGACTTCTTTAAAACCAAACTTATGATATAAATATATAGCATTTTCTAATTTACGATTAGAGTAGAGTAGAAGTCTTTCAAACTTTTTGGCTTTAGCAAAATTAATACAATGCTCTAGTAGTTGTTGACCAATTTTATGACCTCTTAAACTTGGTGATACAGCCATTTTTGTTAATTCATAACCAGCTTCATTTTTTAAGGGCATGAAGGCATAGGTACCAACAATTTGATCTTCAAATTTGGCAAAAAATATATAACCACCTTTATCAATGATGTATTGGTCAGGTTTGCTTAAAACCTCTTCGTCAAAAGGTTCAACATAAAAATATTGTTCTAACCATTCTCTGTTTAGTACGTAAAAATCCTTGGCGTATTTTTTATCAAAAGGGATAATGTTAATAGTAGGTTTCATTTTTATTTTAAAATATAAATTGCAAATAATAACAATAAAATTGAAATTACAGATATAAAAAAGGTCAGGTTAAATATTGACTTGTCTGCTACTTTTTTTCTAAATAAATCAACAATCATCCAAATAGGAATTGCAATACTTAATCCTAAAGCAGGTAAGGTCATAAGACTTGATAATGTTGTAAACCAATTTAAATTAACTTGATTAATATGTAAAAAAAGAAGTGTAATTATAAAAACAAAGACTAGTAAGGCTAATGCTAGTCTAATGTATTCTATTTGTAATTTAGTCATTTTTATTAGAGTTTGAGCGTATAAAATCTGTAATTAAATAGCTAATTAGTTTACCAACTTGTGTGGCCTTTTTATTTTTAGCTACAGCTTCACAGATATGTAAATATTTAACATTGTCAAGTGCTGCAAAATAATGTAAAAATTGTCTTGTTTTTTCTGCTGAAAAGCCACTAGATGTTTGCGCACTACTAGGAGTGTTTATAATTGCATCGCAATCTATTTCAATTCCAAAATGGGTTGTATTTACATGTTTTTTGGCACGTCGTAATTCTTTTTTAAATTTTGAATTTTGTCTGACAGCTAGCGCTTCATAAGTATTAAAATCTAAATGTTTATTGTCTTTAAATTGAGTAAATACTTGTAACGATGTGTAATTTTCGTGTAACCCAAATGCAAAATAGCGTTTTAAAAAACCTTCAGCGTAAGCGTAACTAAAACCATTACCACTATGTCTTCGTTCTAATGCTCTAAAATCTGCATGTGCATCAAAATTAATACTATTTATGGGTTGTTTTAAAGCTAGGCTTGTACCTTTTATCATTCCATAAGCATTATTGTGTCCACCACCAATTGCGATAGGTATTTTACCTGCTTTTACAATATTGGACACTAAATCTACAACATGTGTATCCATTTGAGCCACTAATTTTCTGGCTTTAGAGATATGCTTAGGATTATCTTGATTTAATTTAGAAAGCTGTTTTTGCTCTTCGGTAAAGTCTAAATGGCCTAGGATCAAAACATTTTTGGCATTAGTAAAAGCATTACTTTGGATATTTAACAAAACTTTAATTGTAGCATCCCAAGCGGTTGAAGTGCCTGATCTACCTAGATTTGCAAATACACCAATAGCTTCTGGTATACCAAAAATAACGTACTTGACGTCCAAAGGTTTAAGAGAATCGTATATATTTGAAACGCTGGTTAACGTGTTAGTATGTTCTCCAAATTTAGTTTCGCCAAGACGAGTATTTAGTAGATTATTTATAATTGAGTTATCAAATAAAACTAATTTATCCATTTACTTTTTATGTAGTTTTGAAAAATTAAAATTACGTTTTTATTATTAAAGAATAACTAGAAAATTAACGATTACAATTTAAAAACAAATAATTATGGCAAATAAAACAGCAAGTATAGGTTTGAAGGTTGCATTAGGTATAGCCCTAGCTTTATTTATCGGAACCGGAATTTATACATCGACTTTGTATAAAGACAAGCAACAAACTGAGCAGCAATTAACACAAGAAAAAAATGACGTTTTAAACGACTTAAATACAATGGTTGCTAAATATGATGTCGCTTTAAGCGAAAGTCAAGTGACTAATCAAAATTTAGTAGAAGCTAGAGAGCGTATTCAAAGTTTAATAGACTCGTTAAAAGTATCTGAAAACAACGTTAGTAGTTTATGGAAATACAAAAAGAAGTATTTAGCATTACAAGATGAAATGGATGTTTTATTATCTGAAAACGATAGATTAAAAGTAGAAAATATGCATTTAGCGACTACTTTAGATAGTACTAATGTTAGATATGAAGAAAGTAGAATGTTTAATGATTCTCTAGTTGTACAAAATACAGCGCTTGCAGAAGTAGTAGAAAATGCTGCAGTTTTAACAACAGCAAACTTAAAGGGATTTGGAGTTATTGAACGTAATAATGGTAAACTTATTCCAACAGAAAGAGCAGGAAGAAGTGATAAAATTAGAGTATGCTACACAGTTGCTAAAAATAAATTAGTACAGTCAGGAGATAAAGAATTGTATGTACAAGTTATAGATCCTAAAAACAATATATTAGGTGTAAATCAACAAATTAAGTTTGGTGAACAAACACTTAATTATAGTATTATAAGTAAGTTTAATTACGAAAATGGAAATCTAGATATCTGTGAATTTATAGTAAATAGTACAGATGATGATTTTGAAAAAGGACGTTACCAAGTAAACGTTTTTAACTCAAACGAATTGGTTTCAAGCTCTGAGTTTACACTTAGATAATAGCTTGAACTAATATAAATTGTTTATTCCATAACAAAAAACCTGAAGGCAAATGCGTTCAGGTTTTTTTATATTTAAAACATAAGGCACTTATGTTTTGCTAGATTATTTCACCATTAATTATTACTGTTTCTATATGGTTATCACCAAAAGCATAGGGTAAATAATTATAGCTAGATATAGGTTTAGTAATTATTACATTAGCTTTTTTTCCTTTGGTAATACTACCATATTGATTTGATATTCCCATTGCATAAGCACCATTTAGTGTTGCAGCATTAATGGCTTCTTCAGGTGTTAACCTCATTTTTATACATGCAGTACTTACAACAAAATTCATATTTCCAGAAGGTGTTGAGCCAGGATTATAATCTGTTGCTAAAGCTAAAGGTAGTCCAGCATCAATTAATTGTCTTCCTGGTGTGTATGGTATACTTAAAAAGTAAGAGCAAGAAGGTAACGCAACTGGCATTGTATTACTGTCTTTTAAAGCATTAATGTCTTCGTTATTTAATTCTTCTAAATGATCAACACTTATGGCATTGTGTTTTACAGCTAAAGCAATACCTCCAAAAGCATTAAATTGATTAACGTGTATTTTAGGAATTAAATTATTTTCTTGTCCTGCCTTAAGTATTTGTGCTGTATCGTCTAAATCAAAATATCCCTTTTCGCAGAATACATCAATATATTGCGCTAAATTTTCTTTAGCAATTTGAGGTAACATGTCATTAATTATCTGATCTAAATAACCTTGTTTATTATTTTTAAACGCTAATGGTAATGCATGAGCACCTAAAAAGGTAGCTTTAACTTTTATTGGAAAATCTTTTTTAAGTCTTTTTATAACACGTAGCATTTTAAATTCTGCTTCAGGAGTTAGACCATAACCTGATTTTATTTCGATTGCACCTGTACCCAAACTCATAACAGCTTTAAGTCGTGCAACAGATTGGTTATACAGGTCATCTTCACTAATGTCCTGCAGTGTTTTTGCGCTATTTAAAATACCACCTCCACGATTAGCTATATCTTCATAACTTAAACCATTAATACGGTCTACAAACTCTTGAGATCTGTCGCCAGCGTACACAATATGTGTATGCGAGTCACACCAAGTAGGTAATACCAATTTACCTGACGCATCAATAATTTGGTCCGCATTTATACCTGTAACGACAGACATCTCTCCATAATCTACGATTGTGTCATTATCAATTAATAAGTAAGCGTTTTTTATAGTTGGTAATTCCTTCATTTGTAAACCAGAAACTTTTAAAATAGTTTCATCTCTTACTTGAAGTAATTCCTTGATATTTGTAATAAGTATGGTCATAATTGGACAATAATTTAAGTTCAAATATAGATAAAATGCATAGTACTGAATAATTCTTTTTACATTACTTATTATATTAATATAAATGCGCTACATCGAAAACTTATAGGCTCCATCATTTAAAATGATACATTTAACCTGTGTGTAAATAATTATTATGGTAGCTGAAAAGCCAATGTATTACAATGAAATTAAATCTTATATAACATCATTTTATCCAATATCCGAAGCGTCTTTTAATTTGGTTTATGAAATTGCTCATATTAAGCAAGTTAAATCAGGAACTGTTTTAGTAAATATAGGAGACGTTCCTAATAAAATATATATGATAAATAAAGGGGTTATGCGCTCCTATGTTAGATTAGAAAATGGGAAAGAGGTAACAAAATCAATTTTTGTACCTAGAATCATTTTAGCGTCATTTCGTGCGTTAATAAATCAAACGCCTTCTGAGTGTATTTATGAGTCTTTAACCGACTGCGAAATTTACGAGGTTGACTACTTTAAGTATAAAGCTCTTTGTGAAACTAATGCAGAGGTACTTGGCTTTCATGCTAAGTTTTTAGAACAATTATTGTGTCAGAATGATGCTAAACATATTGAGCTGCTAACAATGAATGCGAAGCAGCGTTATTTAAAATTAAGAAAAGTTATACCAAATATAGATAATTTAATACCTCAATATCAAATTGCAAAATTTTTAAGTATCACTCCAGTGCAATTAAGTAGGATTAGAGCAAAACTATAGTATTTATTAACATATGTTAATGAATAGAAATTTAATTAGTTATAAACTTGTAATGGTTATTTAAAACCATCCCTATTTATAATTAATAACTAACTAACAAAAAACCGATAAGTAAGCTTATCGGTTTTTTAATTTAAGATATATTGTAATGTACTATTTTAAAGCACCAACCATGTCTTCTGGTTTAACCCACTCGTCATAATCTTCAGCAGTTACATAGCCTAAGTTAACAGCTTCTACTTTTAAAGTTGTTCCGTTTTTATGCGCTGTATTAGCAATTTCAGCAGCTTTATAATATCCAATTTTAGTATTTAAAGCAGTTACTAACATTAATGAGTTGTTTAGTAATTCTTTAATAACTTCATGGTTAGGCTCTATTCCTGCTGCACAGTTTACATCAAAACTAACACAAGCATCACCAATTAATTGCGCAGATTGTAAAATATTTGCAGCCATCATTGGTTTAAATACATTCAATTCGTAATGTCCTTGTGTACCACCAACAGTAATAGCAACATCGTTACCCATTACTTGTGCACAGACCATTGTTAACGCTTCGCATTGTGTTGGATTTACTTTTCCTGGCATGATAGAACTTCCTGGTTCATTTGCTGGAATAATAATTTCGCCAATTCCGGATCTTGGTCCCGAAGCCATCATACGTATATCATTAGCAATTTTGTTTAATGATACAGCTAATTGCTTTAAAGCACCATGACTTTCTACAATTGCATCATGTGCTGCTAATGCTTCAAACTTATTAGGAGCAGTTATAAATGGTTGTCCAGTAAATTCTGCTATATATTCTGCTACACGTTTAGAATACCCTTTAGGTGTATTTAAACCTGTTCCAACAGCAGTACCACCTAAAGCTATTTCGCTTAAATGAGGCAATGTGTTTTCTAAAGCTTTTAATCCATGGTCTAATTGAGAGACATAACCAGAAAATTCTTGACCTAAAGTTAAGGGTGTTGCATCCATTAAATGGGTACGACCTATCTTTACAACGTTTTTAAAAGTTTCTGATTTCTTTTTTAAAGTATCACGCAATTGTTTTACACCTGGAATTGTTGTTTTTACAATCTTAGTATAAGCAGCAATATGCATTCCTGTTGGAAACGTATCATTTGACGATTGCGATTTATTTACATCATCATTAGGTTGGATAGTTTTTTCGCCTTCTCCAACAGTTTTTCCTGCAATTTGGTGTGCTCTATTTGCAATCACCTCATTAACATTCATGTTAGATTGCGTTCCAGAACCAGTTTGCCATATTACTAAAGGAAATTGATCATCATGTTGACCATTTAAAATCTCATCACAAACTTTAGCTATAAGATCTCTTTTTTCAATTGGTAAAACGCCAAGTTCGCAGTTGGTATAAGCAGCAGCTTTTTTAAGATACGCAAAACCATATACCACTTCTAAAGGCATAGAGGCTACGTTACCAATTTTAAAATTATTTCTAGAACGTTCTGTTTGTGCACCCCAAAGCTTATCTGCAGGTACTTTAACTTCGCCCATGGTATCTTTTTCTATTCTATATTCCATTATAAAGATTGATTAATTTTAAGATTACGAAATTACGAAAATTGTAGAGTTTAATATCCTCTGTTTATAAAATTTTAATAAAAATAACTTTGGTGAATTAAAGTAGAAAAAAGACCAATATTGCTAGTTTTTTTATTGATTAATTTTAGTTACACGACGTGTTTACAATCTTCTAAACCCCAAGTATCCATACTTTTTAAAATAGACTCTAATGATTGTCCGCGTTTACTAAGTTTATACTCTACTTTAGGAGGAACAACAGGAAAAACGGTACGTATTATTAAGCCATCTTTTTCCAACTCTCTAACCGTTTGAGTAAACATTTTGTTAGAGATGCCTTCAATTTTACGTTGTAACATTCCAGAACGTAAACCACCATCTAATAAGTGAAACAATATTAAGGGTTTCCATTTAGTACCAATCAAACCCATGGTATAATTTAAAGGACATTTCATTATTATAATCTAAATATTAGTTATATGTTTCTAATAATCAATAATTTACTCGTTTGGGTGACTATATTACTTTTAGGTAAGTTATTGCCTACAAGGCAAATATATAGTAATTTTGAAAAAAAATATAAAATATGGAAACAATAAAAATTTATCCAAAATCATTTTCTCATGTAGGCATAACGGTTCCTGATATTAAGGAAGCTGTTAAATTTTATTCTGAAGTTATGGGATGGTATGTAATTATGGAACCGTCTATTGTTAAAAAAGAAAAGGAAACAGCAATAGGGCAGATGTGTATAGATGTTTTTGGAGATGATTGGTCTACTTTTGAAATTGCACATTTAGCTACGTCTGATGGAATAGGAATAGAATTATTTTCTTTTCCAAATGGTGTAAAGGAAGCTCCAGAATTTAGTCCTTTTAATACTGGTTTATTTCACTTTTGCGTTCAGGACCCAAATATTGAAGCGCTAGTTGAAAAAATTGTGGCGTATGGAGGAAAACAAAGAATGCCAATTAGAGCCTATTATCCAGAAGACAAACCATTTAAAATGTGCTACGTTGAAGATCCATTTGGTATTGTGTTTGAAGTGTACACACACAGTTACGAATTAACTTACTCATCAGGTGCATACGCTAAGTAAAAATGACTAATATCTGATGTAACAAAGGATAATTTAAAAGGTTATTAACAACTATGTTAATAATTTTTGACTTTGTATTGTATAAAAAACAAGTTTACTTTATCTTTGCAGTAATAATAAACTAGAAATTAAACACATTATGTTCGAATTTGACCAATATTTAGGCTTTTTAGCATTTTTAACTATCTTAACCATAGGGTTTTGGTTAATGATATTTTTAATAACTTTTGTAGTTCCTTATTGGATTGGAGGAAGTTTAATAGAGCGTTTAAACGAGATTAAAGAAGAGAAAAAAGCTAAGCGTAACGCTTAATTTTAATCAATTATATAAAAAAAGGGAAATTCTAACGAGTTTCCCTTTTTTGTTTTTACAATCTATTTTAGAGACTAATTACTCAATCAAAAAAAAAATGTTGCTAATAATTATTAGCAACATTTTTTTTCTGTAAAAGTACTATATACTATCCTTCAAAATCATCGTCTCCACCATAGCTTCCACGTTCTACACGTTTTTTCTTCTGGTTAAATCTGTATGTAAAGGCTAAGTTAAAACTACGCTCTCTCCATTGGTACTCGCTGTAAGCATCAAAAGTTGGAGTAGTAGTGTTTTGTTGACGTTTTCTACTATTAAATAAATCATTAACGTTAAAGGCTATTGAAGCACTATCTCCAAATAAATCTTTACTAAAAGCCATAGTTGTTGTAAATATACCTTCAGATTTAGTTTGGGCATCTTCACTTGGACCTCTATAATTTAAATTAGTTTGCCAATCAATTTCTCCTGGTAATGTATATTTATTATTAATACGTGCAAACCAGCTGTTGTTTGTGTTGTCTAAAGATAATCCGTTTGGAGTTGTTCCTTTTGTGTCGTTTTGAAAAAAGTTAAAGTTACCATTAACTCTCCAATTTCTAGATGGGTTGTAAGTTAGTGTAAACTCAAAACCATACCTGTCTTCTGTTGCTAAATTAATAGGTGTACGTTGTATGATTGGTAACGACTCTCCATTTACTATAGCAGTATCTCCTGTATCAAAACTTACAAAATTAAATACATCTGTAGCGTGTGCATAATATAATGACGAGTTAAATGTAAATTTTCCAAAACGTTTTAAGTAACCTAAGTCAAATTGACCAGAGTAACTTGGGTTTAAACCAGGATTACCTTGAAAATAATTAGTTACACTTGATCTAGAAGGAAAAGGATTTAAGAAAAATCCACGAGGACGTCTTAAACGTCTTGCATAACCTAAAGTTAAATTTTCTCTATCACTAAACTCGTAATTAAGATTAACGGTAGGGAATAATCCTGTAAAGTTTCTTTTGTTGTAATCTCCTGTTGTAGGCTGATCAATAGTTAACTGTGTGTTTTCTAAACGAAGACCTAATAAAAATGAAAATTTATTAATTTTTGTACCATATTGCGTGTATACAGCATTAAGATATTCTTTAAAGTTTAAAAGATTAGTAAGATCTGTGCTTAATTCAAATTGATTAGTGTCTGAATCCAATAATTCTACTTGAAAGTCTGTAGATGTGGTGTTAAAATTACCTCTATAACCTGCTTCAAATTGGCTATTTTCACCAATAGGTAAAACGTAATCTGTTTGCAGTAAAATTTGTTGTTGATCTTCTAAAGTTGCAACACGTTCTGATATTACGTTATCTACTTGTACTAATGAGTTTTCGTTTTCTGAGCTATCTTCATATTGAAAATCAAAAGTTAAAACGTGTCCACTATCGCTATAATTTTTTTGAAAATTTAAAGCGTATTGTATTGTTTTGTCTTCTTCAAACTCTGGATCTAATCTAACGGTTGTAGACAGCAAGTTTCGGTTTGTGTCAAATTGTTCTAATAGGTTGGTCGTGCTGTTTTCATCATCACTATCTCTGTACAAAACAGATGTTGTTAATGAAGCAGAATCGTTTACATACCATTCTACACCAAAATTAGTAGTAAGTCCTTTTCTAATACGATCAAAAGTATTTGTTTCGTCTAAAAAATTTCCAGTTGATTTGTATTGTGTTGATGTAAACGAGTTTCCTGGAGCTTCTCTATAGCTGTAACCAGTAGTATTAAAGATATTAATATCTCCAGTTCTGTAATTTATGTTTCCATTAATTCCTGCTGAAGGATTGTAACCAACATTAGTTGTGATGGCACCATTTAATCCTTCTAACTTACTTCTTTTTAATATGATATTAAGTATACCTGCTGTTCCTTCGGATTCATATCTAGCAGAAGGCGAAGTAATAACTTCAACTTTTTCAATAGATTCAGCTGGTAATTGTCTTAATGCATCGGTAGAATTTAATCCAACTAATCCTGATGGCTTACCGTTAATAAGGATACGTACGTTATCATTTCCGCGTAAAGCAACATTACCTTCAACATCAACAGATACTGATGGTACGTTGTCTAAAACATCACTTACAGTTCCACCACGTACAGTTAAATCTTTTCCTACGTTGTATATTTTTTTATCCAGTCTAATTTCAACTGTTGTCTTTTCAGCAATAATTTCAATTTCATCTAAAGCTTCAGCATCAATAGATAAGTATTGCGTTTTAAAGGTTTGATTATCTGTTATGGATTTGTTTGGTAAAATTTCGGTTTTAAAACCAATATACTCAAAACTAACATTGTAGGTTCCTGATTTAATTTCGATTGAATAATTACCAGAGGCATCAGTAATACCTCCAGAAAGATCTGCAGGATTAGTTGTGTTTTTAAATACTACAGTGGCATACTCTAAAGGTGCATTGGTATCTTTTTCAAGTATTTTTCCTTTAATGGTTACCATTTTTTGATCATTATTTTGTGCCAACGCAAGATTCAGGCATAAAATTAATACGCAAAATGAAATAATTTTTTTAGTCATAAGTTTGGTTTTCTTAGTATGACCGCAAAAATACCGATAGGTTTAAGTAGGTTTGGTTAAAGGTTTGTTAAATAAAAAACGAGTAATTATAGCGTTGCTTTTTGCTGCGGAATGATATCAAAAATACGTTTTGCAGGTTTGCCTATTACAGCTTTTTCGCCATTTATGACTATTGGTCTTTCAATAAGGTCTTGATACTCAATCATTATATCTATCAAGCTGTCATCATTAAACAGATGACCATCATCTTCTAAATGTTTAAAGTTTTCTACCCAAATTTTACTTTCTTTTCTAATAAGCTCTTCAGGTTTAATGTTAAGTATGTTAATTATTTTAACAAGTTTAATTTTATCTAATGGCTTATCTTGATATTTTATGACCTCGTGATCGTGTTTATGTGTTTCAAGTATTTTTAAGCAAGCGTTTGAGTCTGAAGACTCAGGATTGTGATATATTACTATCATTTGTTTAAGGGAAATTTTGGTTGCTATTAATAATTATATACTATAAAATGCTAAAGATTAACTCTGTTGGTCGACCTATAACAGCTTTGTCGTTATTAGTAACGATTGGTCTTTCAATTAATTTAGGGTTATTAATTAAAGCCTCTATTACTTGGGCATCTGTTAAGGTTTTGTTTTTGTAGTTTTCTTTCCAAATAGCTTCGTTTTTTCTCACTAAATCTATTGGTTTTATTTTTAGAAGTGATAAGATTTCCTTTAATTCTTTTTCTGTTAAAGGGGTTTCTAGGTACTTAATAACTTCAAATTTTTTATTAGAATCTTCTAATAATTGTAATCCTTGTCTAGATTTACTACATCTTGGATTATGATAAATTTTAATCATTTTTAAAGGTTTTCGTTATCTACTTCTTGTTGTCCCATCATCATTAAATAGGCTTTTAAAAAGGGCTCGATGTTACCATCTAAAACAGCGTCAACATTACCTGTTTCGTGACCACTTCTAACATCTTTTATTAATTTGTAAGGATGTAACACGTAATTACGGATTTGACTTCCCCATTCAATTTTCATTTTACCAGCTTCAATATCTTCGCGTTGTGCTAATTGTTTTTGTAATTCAATTTCATACAATTGCGATTTTAGCATTTGCATAGCTCTAGACCTATTATCGTGTTGTGATCTAGTCTCTGAGCAAGAAATTTGTATTCCTGAGGGTTTGTGCGTTAATTGTACTTTGGTTTCAACCTTATTAACGTTTTGTCCACCTGCACCACTTGATCTTGCAGTTGTAATTTCTATATCTGCTGGATTTATTTCAATTTCAATAGTATCATCAACTAAAGGATATACATAAACTGAAGCAAAACTAGTATGTCGTTTTGCATTACTATCAAAAGGAGATATGCGCACCAATCTGTGCACTCCATTTTCACCTTTTAACCATCCAAAAGCATGGTCTCCTTCAATCTCAAGGGTAACTGTTTTTATTCCAGCAACATCACCTTCTTGAAAATTTAGTTCTTTTACTTTAAAACCATTTTTTTCGGCATACATTAAATACATACGCATTAACATATTAGCCCAATCGCAACTTTCTGTTCCTCCAGCTCCAGCTGTAATTTGTAATACAGCACTTAGACTGTCACCTTCTTCAGATAACATGTTTCTAAATTCTAAATCTTCAATTAAAGTTAGTGCTTTGGTATATCGATCTTCTACATCTGCCAATGTAGCTTCGTTTTCTTTAAAAAATTCAAAAATAACTTCTAAATCTTCAATTAAAACTTTTGATTGGTTGTAATCATTGATCCACTTTTTCTTTTCTCGGATGGATTTCATTACCAATTCTGCACTTTTAGAATCGTTCCAAAAACTGGGATCAAAAGTTTGCTCTTCTTCATTTTGAAGCGCAATTAGCTTAGCATCAATGTCAAAGATATTGCCTTAACGATGTCAGGCGAGTATTAAGATCTTTTATATTCTCTAAAGTGATCATATATTAATTTTGGTTTACAACAAAAATAGAATTATTACTAACATTTAAAAATATTTGCCAACAATTTTTAATAGTTTTATACTGTAATAAAATATTTAATATGACTATAGATTTAAGAAGCGATACAGTAACTAAACCTAGTCCAGAAATGTTGGAAGCAATGTTGTCTGCACAAGTAGGAGATGACGTATATAAGGAAGATGAAACCATAAATGCTCTTGAGGATAAAATTGCTAAGTTATTTGGCAAGTCTCATGCCTTATTTTTTCCTAGTGGTACTATGGCTAATCAAACAGCCATTAAATTACATACTAATCCAGGCGACCAAGTTATTTGCGATAAGTATGCACATATTTATAATTATGAAGGTGGAGGAGCCTCTTTTAATAGTGGTGTGTCTTGTAATTTGTTAGATGGTACACAAGGTATGTTTACTGCAAAACAAGTGATTGAAGCCATTAATCCTCCCGATTTTTACCATAGTCCGTTAACAACTTTAGTCGAAATTGAAAATACAACCAATAAAGGAGGTGGAGCGTGTTGGGATTTTAATGAAATTTTAAAAATCAAACAAGTCTGTAAGAATCATAATTTAGGTTTTCATCTTGATGGAGCAAGGCTTTGGAATGCCTTAGTTGCTAAAAACGAAACGACTTTACAATATGGAGAAGCATTTGATACTATTTCGGTTTGTTTAAGTAAAGGTTTAGGGTGTCCAATAGGATCTGTATTAGTTGGAGATGAAACTATAATGAGTAATGCAATTAGAATTAGAAAAATTTTAGGTGGTGGAATGAGACAAGGTGGTTTTTTAGCAGCAGCAGGATTATATGCTCTAGAAAATAATATTAAAAGATTAGCTGAAGACCATAAAAAAGCAATTGAATTAGAAGTTGCATTAACCAAATCTTCATTTGTTAAAAAGGTGGAACCTGTTGAAACAAACATTGTAATTTTTGAGCTTAATGATAAATATTCAGAAAAAATATTTTTGGAAGCACTTTCTGACAAAAATATTAAGATAATTGGAATGGGAAGCAATAAGTTAAGATTGGTAACGCATTTAAATTATGATGATAATCAGCACGATAGAGTGTTAGAAGTGATAAGTAAATTGTAAAATTTATTTTTTAGTAATTTTTTTGATTTAATATATGTTAAAAAACAATTGTTGTTTAACGCTTTTATTTACTCTTTGGCGAATTTTAACTAAATATTAAGAATTAAAAGTAATAATAGTTTGATATGTATTTTTTTTGCTTGAAATTAGTGAACAGTCGTTATTAGTTCGGCTATATATTTATCAAATAACCATTTAAATTATTAAAAATGAAAAAAGTATTACTAACATTTTTATCTTTTGTAGTCTGCACCATTGCATTCGCACAAGATTTACCAACAAATCCTGAACCAGGAAAATGTTACAAACGTTGTGTGACTCCAGATGTATGGGTTAACCAAGATGTAACAGTGCAAGTTGCTCCTGCGTACAAGAAGCTAAAAGTTGTTCCTGCTCAATACAGAACAGAGAATGAGGAGTTTGTTGTACAGTCTGCAGGACAAGAATTATCTGTAGTACCTGCACAATACGAAACTCAATCTTTTGAAGTAGTGACGCAAGAAGCTTCTCAGAGATTAGAGAAAGTTGCTGGATCTACAGATACTACTACAGAAGAGATGATGATTCAACCAGGTTATCAAGAATTATCAGTAGTACCTGCAAAATATGCTACAGAGAATTTTCAAATCGTATCTAATGATGCTGCACAATCTTTATCAGTTATTCCAGCTAAGCTAGGATCTGAAAGTTTTGAAGTTGTTGTTCAAGAAGCTAGTCAACGTTTAGAAGTTGTACCAGCTCAATATGAAACAAGAACAGAAACTGTAGTTGTACAAGCTGCTTACACTAAGTTAGAAACTGTACCAGCACAATACGAAACAAGAACAGAAACTGTTGTTGTAAATTCTGGAGGTCAACGTTTAGAAGTTGTTCCAGCTAAATGGACAACTGAAAATGTTGAAGTTGTTGTACAACCTGCATCTTCTAGAGTAGAGATAGTTCCTGCTCAATATGGATCTGAAAGTTTTGAAGTTGTAGTACAAAATGCTAGCCAACGTTTAGAAGTTATACCTGCAAAATGGGGAACTGAAACATTATCTTATAAGAAACAACAATTTGGTTCTACTTTAACTGTAGTACCTGCTAAGTTTACTTCTGGTTACCAAACTATCGAAGTTAAGCCTGCAACTGCTAAATGGGGAATGAGTGATACTCCAGCTGTTGATTGTCAATCAAACGATCCTAACGATTGTAGATACTGGTGTTATAAAAACATACCAGCTCAAAACATTACAGTTAACACTACAGAGTTAGCTAATGATGCTCAAGTTATTACTAAGCCAGGATGTGATCAAGGTGAGAACAATGCTGAAGATTGTGGTATGGGTACTTACACTAGACGTGTAGTTCAAACGCCTGCAACAACAAGAGTTATTGATATTCCTGCTGTAACTAAAACAGTTAAAAAGACTGTAATGACAACACCTCCTACAACAAGAGTTATTGATATTCCTGCTATTACTAAAACAATCAAAAAAACAGTTTTAGTATCTCCAGCAACTACAAGAGTTATTGATATTCCTGCTGTAACTAAAGAAGTTAAGAGAACTGTAATGGTAACTCCTCCAACTTCAAAAGTTATTACTATTCCTGCTGTAACTAATGAAGTTAAGAGAACAGTAATGGTAACACCTCCAACAACAAGAGTTATTGAAATTCCTGCTGTAACTAAAACAATGAAGCGTACTGTGGTTTTAGAACCAGCTACAACAAGAGTAACAGCTATTCCAGAAGTTACTGCTACTATGAAGCGTACAGTAATGGCTACACCTCCAACAACAAGAGCGACAGATGTACCAGCAAAAATGACTACAATCAGAAAAACTGTTATAACTCCAGAATCTACAAGAGTTGTTGATATTCCTTCAACGTCTACTACAATGAAGCGTACAGTAATGGTAACACCTCCAACAACAAGAGTTATTGAAGTGCCTCAAAAAACTGCTACGTACAAGAAAACGGTTTTAGCTAGCGATGCTAGAGTAGAAGAAGTAACTGTTCCTGCGGTTAACAAAACTGTAACTAAAGAAGTACTACAAACTAAAGGTGGATTAACATCTTGGGCAGAAGTAGATTGTAAGTTAGTAGCTTATAATGATCTTAATGTAAACTGGGAATTAGGTTCTGCTACTTTAACAGCAGCTTCAAAAAGAGAAATCGATGCTAAATTATTACCAGTTTTACAAAATGGTGTATCAGTAGAGATTGCTTCTCATACAGATTCAAGAGGTTCGAAAGAGTCTAACAGATCTTTATCAGAAAGAAGAGCTCAAGCTGTAACTAACTACTTAATCTCTAAAGGAATCAATTCTTCAAGAATTGTATCAAATGGATTTGGTGAAACTAGATTAACTAACAGATGTTCTGATGGTGTATCTTGTACAGAAAGAGAGCATTTAGCAAACAGACGTACTCAATTTAGAGTTATCGATGCTGAATAATATTTAGTAAATACTTTTCATAAATAAAAAAAAGGAAGCCAATTTGGCTTCCTTTTTTACTTTGTATAAAATAAATTATTTAAACATATCCATTCCTGGAATGTTAGGCATTCCGTCTTTAGCGACAGCAGCAACTTCAGCTTCATTTACATTAGTAGCTTTAATTATAGCTTTATTAAGTACTAAAATTAAATAATCTTCCAATTGTTCTTTATCTTCTAATAAAGCATCATCAATTGTAATAGATTTAATTTCGCGATTGGCAGTCAATGTTACTTTAAGTAAATCGTCTGTACTTTTTTCGTCAATTAAAACGGTATCCATCCTTTTTTTTGTAGCCTCTACTTTTTCTTGGGTTTCTTTTAATTTACCCATTAAATCTCCAAACATTTTATTTGATTTTAAAGTTAATCCTGCAAATTTATTAATTATAAGTAAATATTAAGTGCAATTAAATATCAATAAAGTATAATTCAAACTAATTTTAAGTTTTACATTTGTGCTCTTCAGAAAAATAAGATTTAAAATGATGAAAGTTAGCACTAACGTTTCTGCACCTATTGCAAAAAAAATAGAAAAAAAGCTTAGTATACATAATGATGTCAGAGTAGATAATTACTTTTGGTTAAACCAAAGAGAGGACCAAGAGGTTTTAGATTATCTAAATGCTGAAAATACTTATACTGAATCTGTTTTAAAACATACAGAAACTTTTCAAAAGTCTTTATTTGAAGAGATGAAGTCAAGAGTTAAGGAAGATGACCAAAGTGTGCCTTACAAATTAAATGGGTATTGGTATATAACTAGATACGAAATTGGAAAGGATTACCCAATTTACACTAGAAAAAAAGATAATCTTGACGCTGAAGAAGAAATTCTTTTTGATTGTAATAAAATGGCTAAAGGCTATAGCTATTTTAAATTAGGTGGTATCTCAATAAGTCCAGATAACACATTAGTAAGCTATTCTATTGATACTGTTAGCAGACGACAATACACATTGTTTATTAAAAACTTAGTTACAAATGAAGTTTTTGAGGATAAAATAGAAAATACCACAGGAAGCTCTACTTGGGCTAATGATAACAAAACACTGTTTTATTCTAAAAAAGACGAAGTTACTTTGCGATCGGATAAAATATATAAGCATAAACTAGGTCAAAATAGTGTTGATGACACTGTCGTTTTTCATGAAGAGGATGACACCTTTAATACATTTGTGTATAAAACCAAGTCTAAAAAGTATTTAGTAATTGGAAGTTCAAGTACGCAAACAACCGAGTATAGATTTTTAGATGCCAATACACCTGATGGTGAATTTAAAATTTTTCAAGAGCGCGAAAGAAACCTTGAATATTCAATAGCTCACTATCAAGATAATTTTTACATCATTACAAATAAGGATGAAGCAACCAATTTTAAACTTCAAAAAGTAGCCGAAACCAATACAGATAAGGTTAATTGGGAGGATGTTATTCCGCATCGTAAAGATGTATTATTAGAAGATATTGAGATTTTCAAAGATTATTTAATTGTAAACGAACGTGAAAATGGTTTAAATCAATTAAGAATTATTAGTTGGGATGGTAAAGAAGACTATTATTTAGATTTTGAAAGTGAAACCTACACAGCAGACATAGGTAATAATCCAGATTTTGATAGCAACTATTTAAGATACTCTTTTAATTCTTTAACAACACCAAGCTCGATAATCGATTATGATTTAAAGACTAAAACAAAAACGGTAAAAAAAGAGCAGCAAGTATTAGATGATTCATTTAATAAAGACAATTATATATCACAAAGGGTTTGGGCAACAGCTAAAGATGGCGTAAAAATACCAATGTCTGTAGTGTATAGAAAAGGAACAAAACTTGACGGAAATAGTCCGTTATTACAATATGCATATGGCTCATATGGAGCAACAATAGACCCTTATTTTTCTTCAATACGACTTAGCTTGTTAGACAGAGGTTTTATCTATGTAATTGCTCATATTAGAGGGAGCGAATATTTAGGTCGTCCTTGGTATGAAGACGGAAAACTAAAATCCAAATTAAATACATTTACAGATTTTATAGATTGTTCTAAATTTTTAATTGAAAACAAATATACCTCTAGTCAACACCTTTATGCAATGGGTGGAAGTGCAGGAGGATTATTAATGGGAGCAATAATTAATATGAATCCAGAATTATACAATGGTGTTATTGCTGCAGTACCTTTTGTAGATGTTGTAACGACTATGTTAGATGATAGTATACCACTAACTACAGGAGAATATGACGAATGGGGAAATCCAAATGAAGAAGATTATTACAATTACATGAAGTCATATTCGCCATATGATAATGTAACACCTCAAGCATATCCAAATATGTTAGTCACTACAGGTTTGCACGATTCGCAAGTGCAATATTGGGAACCTGCAAAATGGGTAGCTAAATTAAGAGACTGTAAATTAGATAAAAATATTTTACTACTTAAAACAGACATGGATGCAGGACATGGTGGAGCTTCTGGACGTTTTGAAGCATTAAAGGAAGTCGCTTTAGAATATGTATTTTTATTCGAATTGGAAGGAATCAATAAATAATCAAAAAAAATGCTTATTTTTGCGAGGTTTTGAGTTTCAAAACTCAAAATAAGTAGCTTTTAAATAGCATTTATGGAACAAAATAAACAAGTTTTTGATAGTGTATTAGACCTAATAGGTAATACACCAATGATAAAACTAAAAAAAATTACTTCAGGTTTTAAAGGGAATTATCTAGCAAAGGTTGAAGCCTTTAATCCAGGTCATTCATCAAAAGATAGAATCGCTTTATACATATTAGAGCAAGCAGAAAAGCAAGGTATACTTAAACCAGGAGACACAATAATTGAAACTACATCAGGTAATACAGGATTTAGTATTGCAATGGTTAGTGTAATTAAAGGTTATGATTGCATCTTGGCAGTTAGTTCAAAATCTTCAGCAGATAAGATTGACATGTTAAAAAACATGGGAGCTAAAGTATATGTTTGTCCAGCAAACGTTAGTGCAGATGATCCAAGAAGTTATTATCAAGTAGCAAAACGATTACACGAAGAAATTAAAGGATCTGTTTATATTAATCAATACTTTAATCAACTAAATATTGATGCACATTACAATTCTACTGGACCAGAAATATGGAACCAGACAGAAGGTAAAATAACGCATTTAGTTGCATGTAGTGGTACAGGAGGAACAATTTCTGGAACAGCTAAGTATTTAAAAGAGCAAAATCCAAACATTAAGGTTATTGGTGTTGATGCTTATGGTTCGGTATTAAAAAAATATCACGAAACTAGAGAGTTTGATGATAAAGAAATTTATCCATACAGAATTGAAGGTTTAGGAAAAAATTTAATTCCTACTGCGACAGATTTTGACACAATAGATGAGTTTATCAAGGTCACAGATGAAGAAAGCGCACATACTGCTAGAGAGTTAGCACAAACCGAAGGGTTGTTTGTTGGCTACACATCTGGTGCTGCAATGCAAGCCTTAAAACAACTTAATGAATCTAACAGATTTAAGGATACAGATAATGTTGTTGTTATTTTTCCTGACCATGGTTCTAGATACATGAGTAAGATTTACAGTGACAAATGGATGAGTGATCAAGGCTTTTTTGATAGTAAAAATGAAGAGGCTGCGCAAAGCATTCAATATATTAAGTAAATAATTAAATAATAGACAGATTAGTTAATCTTAGTTGTATTAAGATTAACTTTTTTTGTTAATAATACATAGGTTATTTGTTATGCACGTATAATAAAAATGCATAATTTTGTAGCATCTAACTAAATTTTAATAGCTTAAGCTAATATATCTAACAATAGTAGCTTAAAAATCGCGTTTTACAATGAAAGATTTATTTGAAAAAATATACAAAGATAAAGGACCTCTAGGTAAATGGGCTGCACAAGCAGAAGGTTACTTTGTGTTTCCTAAATTGGAAGGTGAAATTTCTAATCGTATGAAATTTCAAGGAAAAGATGTAATTACATGGAGTATCAATGACTACTTAGGTCTTGCTAACCATCCTGAAGTCCGTAAGGTTGATGCAGAAGCTGCAGCACAATACGGATCTGCTTATCCAATGGGAGCACGTATGATGTCTGGTCACACAGATTTACACGAGCAACTACAAAACGAGCTTGCTGAGTTTGTACATAAAGAAGCAGCTTACTTATTAAACTTTGGTTACCAAGGTATGGTGTCTACCGTAGATGCCTTAGTTGGTAAAGACGATATTATTGTGTATGATGTGGATGCACATGCTTGTATAATTGATGGTGTAAGATTACACCACGGAAAACGATTTACTTATAAGCATAACGATATTGAAAGTTTGGAGAAAAACTTAGGTCGTGCTACTAAAATGGCAGAACAAACTGGAGGAGGAATCTTAGTGATCTCTGAAGGTGTATTTGGTATGAGAGGTGAGCAAGGACGCTTAAAAGAAATTGTTGCTTTAAAGAAAAAATATAACTTTAGACTGTTTGTAGATGATGCACATGGTTTTGGTACCTTAGGTAAAACTGGTGCTGGAGCAGGAGAAGAGCAAGGTGTACAAGATGATATTGATGTGTATTTTGCAACTTTTGCTAAGTCTTTAGCTAGTACAGGTGCATTTATTGCTGCTGATCAAGAAATTATTGACTATTTAAAATATAATTTACGTTCGCAAATGTTTGCTAAATCATTGCAAATGCAATTGGTTGTAGGTGCATTAAAGCGTTTAGATATGTTGCGCACAATGCCTGAGTTAAAAGAAAACTTATGGAAAATTGTAGATGCGTTACAATCTGGACTTAAAGACAGAGGTTTTGATATTGGTACAACCCAAAGTTGTGTAACTCCAGTATATTTAAATGGAAGTATTCCAGAAGCTATGGCTTTAGTTAGAGATTTAAGAGAAAACTATGGTATTTTCTGTTCTATTGTTGTGTATCCAGTAATTCCAAAAGGATTAATACTTTTACGTATGATTCCTACTGCAACGCATACATTACAAGATGTGACTGAAACTTTAGATGCTTTTGATGCTATTAGAGAACGTTTAGAAAACGGTACTTACAAGCGTATGTCTGCTGCTTTAATGAAAGCAATGGGAGAGTAACAAAAATAAAATTTAGTTAAAAATCCGATTCATTTGAATCGGATTTTTTTTGTTTTAATAATCAGATGTTTCATTATATAATTCATCTTTGATTAAATATAGTTATTTCTTAAAGGTTATGATTAAGGCTTAGAGAGTATAGCTTAAAATAATTATTAAAAAAAAAGAGCTTCTATAGTAATAGTAAGCTCTTGATGATTTATAATTCTTTTTTAAAAGTACAACGTCTTATATATACCTCTGGATCAAAGTGTTTCCAAATTTTATGTATAGCTTCGTTATCCTCTAATTCAGGTGTTCTATAACAGGTTTGTATTCCTCTTTCAGTAAACGTGTTGTAATATTCGTTAAAAATAACAGCATGTACACCTTTATTTTGATACTCAGGATGGACACCTATCAAGTAAAACATAACGTCTTTGCTTTCTTTTTTAGCTTTTAATAATTTTAAAAATCCAAATGGTAACAATTTACCTTTCATTTGTTGTAATGCATCCGCAAATCTAGGCATAACTACAGCAAATGCTACCAATTTGTTGTCTTTGTCAATAACAAATTTGATATATTCTGGATTAATAAAACTTATAAACTTCTTTTTAAAATATTCTTTTTGAATATCTGTAATCGCAACAAATGAAGATAGTGAGGCGTAGCTTTCATTAAATAAATCAAACATTTGATCTGCATAAGGCATGACTTCGGATGTTTTTTTTAAGTCTAAAGCTTTAAGCTGATAGCGCCTTTTTATTAATTCTTGTGCTTTGTAGAAAAATTCGGGTTTTACGTTTTTAAAAGGAAAACGACTTTCAGAATATTTTTTCTCAACAGAAAAACCATGTGACTGATAATGGTTGACATAGTAGTCGTGATTATACCATGTAATCATGTTACCTATCGCATCAAATCCTTCTGTAATAACTCCAACTTTATCTAAGTTAGAAAAACCTACTGGACCTTCCGTATAGTTTAGCTTATTTGCATGACCAATGGTGTAAACCTCTTGTAAAAGCGCCTTACTAACATCTAGATCGTCAATAAAATCAAACCAACCAAAACGCATTTTTTTTATGTTTTGGTCTTTTACTTCTAGCCAATTTATAATTGCAGCGATACGACCAACTACTTTATTGTCTTTATAGGCTAAAAACAGTGTTGCTTCGGCATCATTAAAAATAGGGTTTTTCTTTGCATCAAATGTTGCTAATTCTTGACTAATAATAGGTGGAACCCAATATCTAGAGTCTTTGTATATTTCAAAGGGAAATTTAACAAACGCTTTATAATCTGCTTTTGATACTACTTTTTTGGTTGTAATCATATAAAAAAGAAAGGGTTAGTTTTCGTCATCAAAATCAATCTCTTGAGTTTCTTTTTTTCGTTTACCTGAATCTTCTGGTGTGTCAGAATCATTATCTTTTTTATTCTTATTTTTCTTTCTATTCGCTTTTCTTTCGTATTCTTCAAGTACATCAGTACCATTATCTATATCAGCTTCAGGATCTTTATGGAAATCTAAACGATAAGATGCGCCAAAGTTAAAGCTAAAAACCGAAGGTGTGTCCTTTGTGTTAAAAGTAATTGCAGTATCTAACTGAAAATCCTTACTCCATAAATATGCTCCACCAAATCTAAATAAATTGTCTGCATAATAATCACTTTTTATGCCTTGAGTTTCTCCAAATAAAACCCATTGGTCAGTAATGGACTTGGTTAAAGTAACTATGTATTGAAAATCTGAAAAATCCGAGCCAATCCTGTCCTTGGCAAAATTCATAACTAAAACCCAACCACTATTAAAGTTGTTTTGTGTTGCAACCATTACTTTAGGTGTAAAACCTCCTTCGTAATTTGGGCTTGAAAACGGATTACTATAAGGCACATAAACATTATCTTTAGCATCATAGTTTACACCAGCATATACAGCTACAGCCGGAATTAAATTACTCCATTTAAATTTTTTGTTAGCATGATAGCTGTAAATATTAGGTTTCTCCTCACCACGTTTTTTATATGGATCGTACACTAAGTATTTTGCACCTAATGTTAAATATTTAAAATTTGCACGATCAGTTTCTAATGGAAATAAGGTAGATCGATTATCTGTAAATGTATCATTTTGGTAAGTACCTTCTATATTTAATTCTAGTTCTTCCCAGACTAAACCATAACGCGCTGCAAAGTCAATACCAAAACCTGAAGCTTCATTTTTTAATGGTGTGTGCTCTTCTTTAAGAATGTAAGGTCCAACCTCAAGCTGAGCCACATTTTTTCCGACTGCAAAAGCACTTCTAGATACACCTGGTCTGTTAGAGTTGATTACTTCAGTATATTGGGCATTAGCAGTAAAACTTGCTAATAAGAGAATATACGTTACAATTAATTTTGGGTTAAGCATATGTTTTTGTTTAAAGTCAAATATAAGATTTTATATTTTTTTTAAGTATTTAAAACTCAATTTAAAACTGAAGAATTGTATTTTTGTTAAAGTATTGATAATTTAACTTTTATTTCAACATGGCTTTATTAAGAACCATACTTATAATAGCATTAATTTACTACGGATTAAAAATCTTATCTCGTTTGTTTGCACCTGCATTATTTAAATATGCAGCTAAAAAAGCAACCGAGCGTTTTGGAGGTGCGTTTAACCAACAAAGACAAGAGCCAGCTCAAAAAGAAGGCGAGATAACTATAGATAAAATGCCTAATAATAAATCTTCAAATAAAAATGTAGGAGAGTATGTAGATTACGAAGAAATTGAGTAATTTTCAACCTCATACTTTTTAAAACTTTTTATGCAATTTTCTTTTAAAAAAATCTTACCTCATCTTTTAGTTTTGGTAGGATTTATTGTTTGCTCTTTAGCCTATTTTAGTCCTGTTTTACAAGGAAAAGTCATTTACCAAAGTGATATTGTTCACTACACAGGAATGGCAAAACAACAAAAGGATTTTAAAACTAATTCTGGAGAAGAAACCTATTGGACTAATAGTGCATTTGGAGGTATGCCAACCTACCAATTAGGAGCAAAATACCCACACAATTATATTAAAAAGTTAGACCTGTCGTTGCGTTTTTTACCACGACCAGCTGATTACTTATTTCTTTATTTTGCTGGATTTTATATACTGCTTTTGGTTTTAAAAGTGGATTGGAAATTGGCAGGATTAGGTGCTTTGGCATTTGGTTTTTCTACCTATTTAATCATAATTTTGGGTGTAGGACATAATAGCAAAGCACATGCAATAGCTTATATGCCATTAGTTTTAAGTGGTATTATACTATCGTTTAGAGGTAAGTATGTTTACGGTTTTATCCTGACAGCCATAGCTATGGGATTAGAGTTGGTGGCTAACCATTACCAAATGACTTACTATTTAATGTTGTTAGTCTTAGTTTTAGGTGTCGCTTATTTGGTAGATGCTTATCGTAAAAATATGTTGCCTCACTTTTTTAAAGCTGTAGGTGTGTTATTTGCTGCAGTAATCTTGGCAATAGGTTTAAATGCAACTAATATTTTAGCTACACAAGATTATGTTAAGGAGAGTACACGTGGTAAAAGTGAGTTAACTATCAATGCCAATGGTTCTAAAAGAGAAAACACAAACGGTTTAAGTAAAGAATATATCACAGAATATAGTTATGGTAAACTAGAAACTTTTAACCTATTTGTACCTAGATTTTTAGGTGGTGGAAGCGGAGAAGATGTAGGCGAAGATTCTGCAGTGTATAAATACATTGTTGATCAAGGTGTGCCACCAGCAGACGCTAGAGAATATACTAAAGGTCTACCAACATATTGGGGAAGCCAAACCATAGTAGAAGCACCAGCTTATGTTGGAGCAGTTGTAATATTTTTATTTGTGTTAGGCTTGTTTTTAGTTAAAGGTCGTTTAAAATGGTGGTTAGTAGGAGGAACTATACTGTCTTTATTATTGTCTTATGGTAAAAATCTAGAATTCTTAACAGATTTATTTATTAACTATGTACCATTATATAATAAGTTTAGAGCTGTCAGCTCAATACAAGTAATTTTAGAATTATGTATTCCTGTTTTAGCTGTTTTTGCTCTAGTTAGGTTGTTTAATGATGTTGTTAAAACCGAAGAAAAACTTAAGGCTTTAAAAAACACAGTAATTATTACAGCAGGTTTAGCAATCCTATTTTTATTAGGAAAAGCTGTTGGAATAATCGATTTTGTTGGAGGTATTGATGGTCGTATTAGAGAAGGTAATGGACAAGCGTTTTTGGATGCTTTAAGAGAAGATAGAGCTAGCTTTTTTACACAAGATACGCTTAGAACATTGTTGTTTGTTCTATTAGCAGCAGGTGTTATCTATTTCTTTTTGAAAAAGAAACTTAACGAAACTAAGGTTATAGTCATTCTTGGATTATTAATTATAATAGATTTAGTTAGCGTAGATAAACGTTACGTTAATAACGAAGATTTTGTATCTAAGTTACAAATGGAGCGTCCTTATCAAGCCAATAAAGCAGATTTAGAGATACTTAAGGATAATACTAATTATCGCGTGTATGACTTAACGTCTGGAGGAGCTAAAACTAGCTATTTTCATAATGCTTTAGGTGGTTATCATGCTGCAAAACCAAAACGATATCAAGATTTATACGAATTTTATATCTCTAAAAACAATATTAATGTATTAAGTATGCTTAACGCGAAATACATAATTGGCCAAGGAGAAGATGGTAGTCCGTTTCCGTTTGTAAATAATGACGCTAATGGTAATGCTTGGTTTGTAGAAAACACTGAAAAAGTAAGTTCTGCTGATGCAGAAATTTTGGCTCTAGACACACTAAATACTAAAAAAACAGCTATTTATTCTGAAAGTGTTTCTGATAAAACTAATCTTCCTAAAACTTTAGTTGTGGATTCTTTAGCTTCAATAAAAACTTTAGATTACAAGCCTAACTATATTAAATATCAGTCGGATAATGTAAATGATGGTTTTGCTGTGTTTTCAGAAATGTATTATGGTTCTGGATGGAATGCTTATATTGATGGTGTGTTAAAACCACATATTAAAGTAAACTATGCGTTAAGAGGTTTAGAAGTACCAAAGGGTAGACATATTATTGAATTTAAGTTTGAACCTGATGTTGTTAAATCTGGTAGTACGATAGCGTTAGCTAGTTCTATTTTACTGGTATTATTAGTTCTTGGAGGTTTGATTTATGGTGTAAAAAGCATGAATAAGATTAGTGATGAGTAATCACACTAGGCTCAATTTCCGCGAAAGCGTTACATTATGGATAAAAAAAAGGTGCTAATTATTACGTATTATTGGCCTCCTGCAGGAGGACCAGGTGTACAGCGTTGGTTAAAATTTGTAAAATATTTACCAGAATTTAATATAGAGCCTGTTGTATACTGTCCATCCAATGCTAATTACCCAATTATAGATGCAACTTTGCAAAGTGAAGTTAATCCAAGTGTTACAGTGCTTAAGCAACCAATAAAGGAGCCTTACAAATTGGCACAATTGTTTTCTAAAAAAAGTAAAACCATTAGTAAAGGGATTATTGCTGAAAAAAGCAAGCAAAGCCTTATGGAGCGTTTGATGTTGTTTGTTAGAGGTAATTTTTTTATTCCTGATGCCAGAAAAAACTGGGTAAAACCGTCCTACAACTACTTATCTACTTACATTTTAGATTTTAATATTGATACAATTATAACGTCTGGACCACCACATAGTTTACATTTAATTGGTTTAAAATTAAAAGAAAACCATAGTGTCAATTGGATTGCAGATTTTAGAGATCCATGGACTACAATAGGTTATCACAAGCAACTAAAATTAACTAAAGCTTCTAAAAATAAACATAAGGCATTAGAAAAAAAAGTGCTTAATAATGCTGACAAAATTATTGTAACTAGCCCAAGTACTAAAACCGAATTTGAGGGTATTACAAGTCAACCTATCCATGTAATTACTAATGGTTATGATAACGAAAAAGTAGTTGTAAATACCTTAGATAAAAAGTTTACATTGTCACATATTGGGTCGTTACTATCTAAACGAAATCCAGAAGTACTTTGGAAAGTGCTTAGCGAATTGATGATTGAGGAGACTAGATTTGCAGAGGATTTTCAGTTGAATTTAATTGGAGAAGTAGGTAAAGATGTTATACAATCTATTAAAACAAATGGTTTAAGTGGTAGTTTAAATTATATTGGATATGTGCCTCACAATAAAGCTATTGAGTTTCAGAAAAAATCACAATTATTATTGTTGATTGAAATAAACTCGGAAGATACAAAAGCAATTATTCCTGGTAAATTGTTTGAGTATATGGTTGCTAATAGACCAATTGTTGCAATTGGACCAAAAGGAGCAGATGTAGCTTCAATTATTACAAAAACTAATACTGGTCAATTTTTTAATTATGATGATTATGATGCTTTAAAAAATAGTATTAAGCAGTATTATAAAGCTTACACTGAAAATAATTTAAAGACTAATCCAATAGGATTACAAGGTTACTCAAGACAACAGTTAACAAAAAAGTTAGCAGATTTGATTAATCAGTCCTAAAATATAAATGGTATAAAATATATGGGAATAGTCGTTAATCAATCTATTAAAAATACTATTATAACTTATTTTGGGTTTGGTATTGGTGCTGTTAACGTTATATTTTTATATACTCAATTTGTTAGCGAAGCTTATTTTGGTTTAATCACTTTTATCTTGTCTACAGCTAGTATTTTAATGCCTTTTATGGCTTTTGGCGTGCATAATACAATTGTTAAGTTTTATTCGTCCTTTAAAACCAGACAATCACAAAATAGCTTTTTAAGTTTAATGTTGCTTTTACCATTACTTCTAATAGTTCCGTTAGGATTAATTACGCATTTTGCATATGATTTGATTGCCAATTGGCTATCTAAAGAAAATGCTATTATAAAGGACTATACTTGGTTAATATACATTTGTGCAGCAGCTTTTGCCTATTTTGAAGTGTTTTACGCTTGGAGTAAGGTGCAATTACAAAGCGTATTTGGTAATTTTATGAGTGAGGTCTTTCACAGATTTATTACCACGTTATTACTTTTAAGTCTTTATTTTGGTTACCTAAATGTAGATCAATTAATTTATGGGATTGTTATTACATACATTGTCAGAGCCTTAATTATGAAACTATATGCTTTTAGTCTTAGGATGCCAGTTTTTAAATTAACTAAAATCCCTAATGTTGGAAGTATTTTAAAATATTCTGCTTTAATTATAATCGCAGGCTCTGTGGCTAATATAATATTAGAGATAGATAAGTTTATGCTTGGTCAGTTTCAGGCGCTTAATAATGTTGCCTATTATGGTGTAGCTATTTATATTGCTACGGTTATAGGTGTTCCTGCTAGAGCAATGCATCAAATAGCAAACCCTTTAACCTCTAAGCTTTTAAATGAAGGTCACAAGGTTGAACTTAAAACACTTTATCAAAAAAGTTCTATTAACTTATTTATTATTAGCGGATTTATATTTTTATGTATTATAATAAATATCAATAAGTTATATCTTTTAATTCCGGAAAATTATAGCGAAGGCTTTTTGGTGGTTTTAGTGATTGGTCTTGCTAAACTATCAGACAACCTTATTGGAAATAATAATGCCATACTTTTTAATAGCGATTATTATAGGGTAGTGCTAGTCTTTGGGATTTTATTAGCAATACTAACCGTAGTTTTAAACCTTGTTTTTATTCCGTTGTATGGAATAAATGGAGCTGCATACGCAAGTTGTATTACTATTTTTACATACAATACAATCAAACTATTGTTTGTGTATAAAAAATTTAAAATTCAACCGTTTACATTAGCTACCATAAAAACAACACTACTAATATTGATTTGTGGTTTAAGTTTGTTTTTTTGGGAATTTAATTTTAATCCCATTATTAGCATTGTCGCTAAAACGTTAATTTTAATTATAATCTATGGATTAACTGTTTTTAAATTTAATTTATCAGAAGATATTTCAAAAATATTAAATCGCTTTATTCCATAAAAAAAACCTACTTAAAGTTGCTTTAGGGCAAACAACCTTAGTAGGAATTCTATTCAATCGACTAGTTATTAGTCTTTTCTAATTTCTAGATCTAGTACTTCTTGAAGAGGAAGTATTTTGTCTTGACGTTGTACTTCTTGAAGTCATAGTTCTAGGTTTAGAAGTCGTACGTTTATTAACCTGCGTATTACTTCTATTTGTTCTTGTATTTACTTTAGTATTAGTTCTGGTTCTAGGTTTAGAGGTTGTTGTTTGATTTCCTCTAGTTCTAGGTATACTTGTAGTGTTACCTCTAGTTCTAGGTGTTGCAGTAATCACTTTATTGTCTCTAGTTTTTGTGTTAACCGTATTACCTCTTGTTTTAGGTTTAGTATTTACAGTATTATTTGTTCTAGGTCTAGATGTTGTTGCAGTACCTCTTGTTCTTGGTGTTGCAGTTGTAGTCCTATTGTTTCTAGTTCTAGGTGTAGTAGTAGCTCTTGGTGCTCTTCCTTCTGTCCTAGAGGCTAAAGCTCTATTTCTTGAAATCGTATTACCTCTTCGACTTGCTACAGCAGTAGTACGTCTGTAATTATTAACGTAAGGTCTGTCGTATCTATATCTAATTGGTGTATAATGTCTTCTATATGGTGTTGTATAAAGTACACAGTAGTTTACTGGTGGAATTACATAATATGCATGCCAAGGTCTGTAAACATAAGCTCTGTTGTAAATATTTATAAAGCCAGTACTATGAGAATAACGATTGTAGCGGTTGTAGTGCACATATAATCCTCCAACACGACTAATGTAGCCTCTGTTATTATAGTTAATATAAACATTTCCTACTTGATTAACGCGACCGTAATAGTCATAATAAATAGGTGTGTTTTCAACTTGAATAACAGCTCCAAACTCGTCATATTGTACATATGCGCCATAATCATATCCTGTATTAAAGCTAATATTAGTGTTTCTATTATTAATTTCTACGCTAACTTGAGGTCCATAGCTAGGCATATAAAAGTCAAATTGACCATCTGCATAAATAGAAAACTCAATTCCTGCTTCAGTAAAAATGAAAGAATTACCATAACCTTTGACATAAGAGTTATTAATCACACCATTATCTATCGTTGTGTTTGTGTCTGCATTAACAGAAAACCCACTAAGGAGAATTGCTGATAATAATAGGAATACTTGTTTCATAATTATTTGTTTTAAGATTGAACACTTACATAATTACAAGCATCGTGCCAAAAACAAAAAACTCAATATTCACAAGGGATTATGGTTGTTTTTTAATTTATTGAAGGCCATAAAAAAAGCCATAAACAAAAGTTTATGGCTTTAAATAATATTTATAAATTTGATTTACTACCTATTTTTTTAACTGAGTAGGTTGTGTATCGACAGTTTTTCTGTAATACATTGTATCATTATTATTACTTGTTTGGTATTGATAATGACCATTATTAGTTTGACCTATGTAATGATTAGAATTACTTCTGTTAACTTGACCAATAGTTTTAATTAATTGTCCTTGTCTATTGTAGTATAAACGCATACTTCCAATTTGACTAACTAAACCTTGACGGTTGTAACTAATGTAAACAGAGCCTAAACGCTTAATTTGACCACTCCTGTTATAATTTAAAAATACATTTCCTATGCGTCTAACTTTACCATCACGATCATGTGTAATAATCATACCTCTATCTCTAGGGTTATTATAAGTTACTTGTGTACCTGGAGCACCATTTGTAACATTTATTGATCTTCGTTTTGTATTGGTGTTAGTGCGTCTGTAATAATAGTCTCCTTGCGTGTGATTTATTGCTGTGTTAAAATCAAAACTTCCGTCAGGAAAAATTAAAAATTCCATACCACGTTCTGTAAACAAGATTGGTTGAGCGTAATAATTTCTGTTTAATACTAAATCTTCACCTTGCGATGCAGATTTAGCTTCTGCTGTTACAGTCGTTAATCCAATTAACATACCTGTAAATAATAGTACTAGTTTTTTCATAGTATTAAGGATTTAGATTTTGCCTACTATTTAAGCGTTTCGGCATTCGCTATTTTGATTAAGTAGTTTCAATAGCTGTGCCAAAGTTGTTATGCATTGATTTTACTGCATGTCCAAGACGTTTTTTTAGTATATTTTAATTTAATTCTATATTGAAAAGTATATAATTGATTAAAATATTTACTTTTATAAAAACTACTAACTAATGTCCTTAAAGTATACCAAGTGTAAAAATTGCGATAGCGATTTTAAATCAGGATTCCAATTTTGTCCACATTGTGGAATGAAAGATAAAGAGGAATTAACACTTGGAATTTTATTTTACAATACCTTAAATAATTATCTGCTGTGGGATTCTAAATTTTTAAAGAGTTTTATTCCTTTAATGAGTAAACCAGGATTTTTGCCTAAAAGATTTATTGAAGGTAAACGTCTATCTTATTTGCATCCTGCACAATTATATTTATTTGTTACGTTTGTGTTTTTCTTTTTGTTTTCCTTTCAAATGAATAAAGTAGAAGAAAATTTAAATGAGGATTTTAAAGCGCAATCAACTAAAGTTTTAAATGAAATTGAAAGAAAAGAAATGGACTCTATTGAAAGAAGTGAAATTAGAGCCACATTAAATAGTAATAAGTTGCTATCCGGAATGACAGATAAACAGATAGACTCTATTGTAAATCAAAAAGAAATTAAATCAGGTAATAACGTTTTATTTGGGTACGAGAGTCAAAAAATAGACTCATTATTGACTGTTGGAGCATCAAAGGAATCTATTTACATAGCTATGGGAATGGATGATAATCCAGGATGGTTTGATAGGATGTTATATCCTAGACTTTTAAAGTTTCATCAGGATAGAAAAGCGGGTACGATTTGGATGTCCATGATAAATACAACACCAATAGCATTATTTATTTTATTACCAATTTTTGCTTTCTTTTTGAAACTATTTTTTTGGAAAAAAGGACGATATGCTTACCACTTGGTATTTTCTTTTTACTTTTTCGCCTTTATTTTTACAGTGTTTAGTATTTTATTAATCAGCAATTTTATTATTGATGTACCTAATTGGATAGACTTTTTAATAGCCTTATCCACATTTATATATCTAGTAATTGCTGTTAAACGGTTTTATAATCAACGTTTATTTTACAGTGTTTTAAAAAGCGGAATTGTGTCTTTAGTTTTTTTAGTAGTGTTAGTACCTATTGCTTTTCTGGTCTTAGGTTTTATTTCGTTTTTGTCTTATTAAATAAAAATCAAATACTAAAACGGTTATAATTTGTCTTTTAAATACTTAGCAGTCACACTATTTTTAACTTTAATAACGTCTTCTGGAGTTCCAAAAGCAACTAAATGACCACCATTTTCACCACCTTCAGGACCTAAATCTATAATATGATCTGCACATTTAATAAGTTCTAAATTATGCTCCACAACAATAATAGAATGTCCTTTTGCTATTAGCGCATAAAAGGATTTTAATAATTTTTGTATGTCATGAAAATGTAAACCAGTAGTAGGCTCGTCAAAAATAAACAACATTTTTTCTTTAGTAATTCCTTTACCCAAAAAGGTTGCTAACTTTATACGTTGTGCTTCACCACCAGATAGGGTAGAACTGCTTTGTCCTAAGGCAACATAACCTAAACCTACGTCTTGTAAAGGTTGTAATTTGTTTTTAATCTTGGAGACTCCGTTTTTATCAAAAAAGTCAATAGCGTCATCGATAGTTAGATTTAAAATATCATCAATATTTTTATCTGCAAAAGTGACCTCTAAAACTTCTTTTTTAAAACGCTTTCCTTTACAAGTTTCACATTCTAAATGGACATCAGCCATAAATTGCATTTCGATAGTTACTTCACCTTCTCCCTTACAAGTTTCACAACGTCCACCATCCACATTAAAACTAAAGTGTTTAGCAGCGTAATTGCGTATAGTACTAAGTTTTTGTTTAGCATACAACGCTCTAATATCATCATAGGCTTTAACGTATGTCACAGGATTAGATCTAGAGGATCTTCCAATAGGGTTTTGATCAATAAACTCTATATTTTTTACTATACTATAGTTTCCTTTTAACTCAGTAAACTGTCCTGCTTTATCACTAAAGCCAGTTAAGTGTTTTTGTATGGCAGGAAATAATATTTTTTTAACCAAAGTACTTTTTCCACTTCCAGAGACTCCAGTAATAACCGTTAGCATTTCTAATGGAAAAGACACATCTATGTTTTTTAAATTATTTTCTCTAGCTCCAATAATGTCTATGCTGTACTTGCTAGTACGACGTGTTTTAGGTACTTCAATTTTTAAAGTTTCGTTTAAGTATTGTGCAGTTAATGATGTTGATTTTAAAATATCAGCATACGTACCAACAGCAACAACTTGACCTCCTAATGTCCCAGCTTCTGGACCAATATCTATTATTTGGTCGGCTTCTTTCATGATGTCTTCATCATGCTCCACCACAATTACTGTATTACCCAAATCGCGAAGTTGTTTTAATACTTGTATTAAACGTTCAGAGTCTTTTGGATGTAATCCAATACTAGGTTCGTCCAAAATATACATGGATCCTACTAAGCTGCTTCCTAAAGAGGTTGCTAAGTTGATACGTTGACTTTCACCACCAGAAAGCGTGTTAGATTTTCGGTTTAAGGTTAAATAATCTAAACCTACATTATGTAAAAAACTTAGTCTATTTTTAATTTCTACTAAAAGACGTTCTGCAATTTTTGCATCATAATCATTTAAAGTGATGGTGTCAAAAAATACTGCTAATTTACTTAGCGGTAATTCTACTAATTCTGTTAAAGTTGCATTACCAACTTTTATATAGTTTGTTTCTGGTCTTAAGCGTTTGCCATGACAGACTTTACATTGTGTTTTTCCTCTGTATCGAGAGAGCATTACACGATTTTGAATCTTATATGCTTTGCTTTCTAACTCGGCAAAAAAGCTATTTAAACCTTCAAAATATTGGTTTCCTTCCCAAATTAAAGCTTTATGTTCTGGACTTAATTGAAAATATGGCTTATGTATTGGGAAATCAAATTTATGAGAATTGTTTACCAATTGATCTTTATACCAACTCATGCTGTCACCACGCCAAGGAAAAATAGCGTTTTCATAAACAGAAAGTGCTGTATTTGGTACAACTAAATCATCATCAATACCAATAACATCGCCATAACCTTCACATTTTGGACAAGCACCATAAGGATTGTTAAAACTAAATAAATGCACGTTTGGTTCTAGAAACTGTAAACCATCCAATTCAAATTTATTACTAAAATGACGACTGGTGTTATCTGCAAGAGTTTCTATATAACAATTACCTTTTCCTTCAAAAAAGGCAGTTTGAATGGCGTCTGCTAATCTGTTATAAAAATCCTCATCGTCTTTAGTAACAATTCTGTCTACTACTAAAAACAAATCTTTAATAGACGTTAAGTCCTTAGCATCGTCAATTCTTATTACAGAATCTTTTACTTTTATTCTAGCATACCCTTGTGCATTTAAAGCATTTAATTTGTCTTGTAACTCACGACCTTCCTCCAATACAATAGGAGCTAATAACAGCAGTTTTTGGTTTAAGGCTAAACCTTTTATGTAGTTAATAACGTCTGTAACCGTATCTTTTTTTACTTCTTGACCTGAAATAGGCGAGTAGGTACGCCCAACTCTGGCAAAAAGCAGTTTTAAATAATCATAAATCTCGGTTGTTGTTCCAACGGTTGATCGTGGATTGGTACTATTTACTTTTTGCTCGATTGCAATAGCTGGAGCAATACCTTTTATATAATCTACTTTAGGTTTATTTAATCGTCCTAAAAATTGTCTAGCATAACTACTTAAACTTTCTACATAACGACGTTGACCTTCTGCATACAAAGTGTCAAAAGCTAAACTTGACTTTCCAGATCCTGATAATCCCGTTATAACAACTAGTTTGCGTCGCGGAATAACAACATCAATGTTTTTAAGATTGTGCAATTTAGCACCTTTTATTATAATGTTTTCTTTTGGATTTACTTCAGAAAGCGGTGTTGTCATAGTCATTTTATGTCTTGACTACAAAGATAACATAACTTAATCATCTAGTAAAAAAGATTATTGTGCAATAAAATGTTAAAACTTTAGATTTTTTTTGCTTTTTCGGAATGATTGTTGTTATATTTGATGCATATCAATGACCTAACTTAATTTTTGCCTATACTACAACATTACTTTTTTTTTTATAAACCCCAAGCCAGAACCTTTTTTTGGTGTCCAAAAAGTAATGATTATGCAAAAAGTAACAATCACAGATGCTATTCTTGTTAGTAACTATATTAAAGGAGACGAGTCTGCTTTAGAAGTATTGATTACTAGACACAAACAACGTATTTATAGTTTTATTTATTCTAAAGTATTTGATAGAGATATTGCTGAAGATATTTTTCAGGATACTTTCATTAAAGTCATTCGTACTTTAAAACGAGGTAAATATAATGAAGAGGGTAAATTTTTACCTTGGGTTATGCGTATTGCACATAATTTGGTTATTGATCATTTTAGAAAAAATAACAGAATGCCAAAATTTGATAATTCTGGTGATTTTGATATCTTTTCTGTTATTAGTGATACGTCTTTAAATGCTGAAAAAGTTATGGTTAAAGAGCAAGTTGAGTCAGATGTAAGACGTTTGATAGACGAGTTGCCAGAAGATCAAAAAGAAGTATTAGTAATGCGTATGTATAATGATATGAGTTTTAAAGAAATATCAGAGCGTACAGGTGTTAGTATTAACACTGCTTTGGGTCGTATGCGCTATGCATTAATTAATATGAGAAAGGTTATTGAAAAGCACAATATAGTATTGACTAATTAAAAGACAATAAAGTGTAATTTTGCTCGTTATTTGTTTATACCTTAAACTAATATACATGGCAAAAATTTACTCTGAACATTCTAATACCCCAAAAAAACACGGTTTTAAACTAAAACCTAAAGATGAAACCATAAGTTTTATCTTAAATTATAGCAAGGCTTTAAGTGTTATAAATTATAAAAATTTGAAGTTTGAAGCACTTCAAAACTAAACTTGGAAACGTCCTGATAGTCTCAGGACGTTTTTTTTAAGAGTAATTGTTGGTAGTTATATGTCGACAAATATTGTTTACGTAAAGCTTCTAAATATTGTATTATAACTTTTTGATCCTTATAATCTTCTTTAAGGCAATTTTTAAAATCATCATCAAAAACGGTTAAAGCAATGTAATATTTGCTAGATTGGCTTGTATACGCCTCAGTTAATAAGGCATCATTTCCGTTTTGATTTCTCTTACCATCTATTACTATAGGAATTAAATTTAATGTTTCAGTATCCCTTGCTATTTCATAAAAAGATAAATAGTAGTCTGTATTATTTATTACAATCTTGACATTACTATCAACATTATTATGGTTTAGCTCAAACTTTGTGTTTATATAATTATAAAATTCGTTTGCGTTTTTAGGATCTTCAAAAATAAACGATTGCCATTTTGGTAATGCTTTATTAAATTTTTTACCTGTTGTAATCTTATAACTTTCAATTTTAGGCGCTATTTTGGTTGGTATACAAGAGGTTAGTAGTACAACAAGAATACATATAATGGTTGATCTCATAAACATTTGTATTTAAAAAAAGTCACAAGCTTTATACTAATATTACTTTTTTGCATATTCTTTTAGCACAGATGCTCTCCCAATAGTCTTGGTTATAATATCTTTTTCTAAATCCCAACCTCTGGCAGGAGAGTACTCGCGTCCATACCATATTATTTGAAGATGTAAATCATTCCAGGTATGTTCTGGAAATAAACGTTTGGCATCTTTTTCTGTTTGTTGCACACTTTTACCATTAGTTAAATTCCATCGATACATTAATCTATGTATGTGCGTGTCAACCGGAAATGCAGGAACACCAAAAGCCTGACTCATAACTACGCCTGCAGTTTTGTGACCAACTGCTGGAAAGGTCTCTAAAGCTTCAAAAGACTGTGGTACAACACCATTGTAGTCTTCGACTAGCATTTTTGATAATCCGTATATACCTTTACTTTTCATTGGTGATAAGCCACAAGGTCTGATTATTTCTTTAATTTCTTCCACACTCAACTTAATCATATCGTATGGATTATCTGCTTTTGCAAACAATATAGGTGTGATTTGATTGACTCTAACATCAGTACATTGTGCAGATAATAAAACAGCAACTAATAATGTGTAGGGATCTTTATGATCTAATGGTACAGGGATTTCGGGATATAGCGTATTTAACGTATTTATAACAAAATCTACCTTTTCTTGCTTAGTCATTAATTGTATTTTTGAATGAAACCAAAATTACAACTATGAATACATTAAAACAAGGTGATAAAGTACCAAATTTTACAGTTAATGATCAAGACGGAAACCCTGTGTCATTATCAGATTATAAAGGAAAAAAACTAATTGTTTTCTTTTACCCAAAAGCTAGTACACCTGGTTGCACAGCAGAAGCTTGTAATTTAACCGATAATTATAAAGCCTTACAAGATAAAGGTTATGAGATTTTAGGTGTAAGTGCAGATTCTGAAAAAAGACAGACTAATTTTAAAAACAAATACAGTTTTCCGTTTCCGTTATTAGCAGATGAAGAAAAAGAAGTGATTAATGCTTTTGGTGTTTGGGGTTTAAAAAAGTTTATGGGTAAAGAGTACGATGGTATCCACCGAAAAACTTTTTTAATTGATGAAGATGGAGTAGTAGCCCACGTTATTGATAAGGTTAAAACTAAAGATCATGCAGCTCAAATTTTAGAGTTGTAATATAATCGACATATAATAAAGTTAAAAAAAGCGACCAATTGGTCGCTTTTTTAATACTTATAAGATTAGATTACTCATCATCATTATCCGTTTCTTCCATAGTGTGATATACGTTTTGTACATCATCATCATCATCTAATTTTTCTAATAATTTTTCTACATCAGCAGCCTGTTCTGGTGTTAAAGCTTTAGTAACTTGTGGTATGCGTTCAAATCCAGAAGATAAAATTTCAATTTCACGTCTTTCAAGTTCAGCTTGGATAGCTCCAAAACTTTCAAAAGGTGCGTAAATTAAAATACCATCGTCATCTGCAAATACTTCTTCTGCACCAAAATCTATAAACTCTAGTTCTAATTCTTCAGGGTCTAAACCTTCAGCAGCAACTCTAAAGTTACAAGTATGGTCAAACATAAATACTACAGATCCTGATGTACCTAAACTACCATCACATTTATTAAAATAACTACGCACGTTAGCTACAGTTCTGGTATTATTATCTGTTGCAGTTTCAACTAATACAGCAATTCCATGAGGTGCATAACCTTCAAAAATTACTTCTTTAAAATCACCTTGACTTTTGTCGCTTGCTTTTTTAATAGCACGCTCCACATTGTCCTTAGGCATGTTTACTGCTTTGGCATTTTGTATAACTGCACGTAAACGTGAGTTACTAGCTGGATCTGGTCCACCTTCTTTTACAGCCATTACAATGTCTTTTCCAATGCGTGTAAAAGCCTTGCTCATTGCAGACCAACGTTTCATTTTACGTGCTTTTCTAAATTCAAAAGCTCTTCCCATGATTATATGTTTTTATAGTTTCGCTATAGCGAAAACCTAGATTATTTTATTGAATCACAAATTTAAAAAAATATGTGAATAAAGTGGTATTAGTCCTCTTCCTCTTCAACAATATGCTCAATTGCTAAGGCTAATTTAAAATCTTTATCTGTAACTCCACCTGCATCATGTGTTGTTATTGTAATTTTAAGTACATTATATTCGTTAGTCCATTCAGGATGGTGGTTTAATGCTTCGCACTCAAAAGCAATTCTGCTCATTGCGCTAAAACAGTCTTTAAAATTTTCAAATTCAAATTCTGCATGGATTGCATTATCATAATGTTCCCATTCTGGTAGTCTAAGTAGACGTTGTTCTATTTCTGTTTGTGTAAGTAGTGCCATATTTTTTATTTAAAAATAATAAATTAAACTTCTAATTCTGTTAAAATTTCTTGACTTAATAACTGTAAATGCTTAGGTAGCTTGTTTTCTTTAGAAAGGACTGCTAAATACCTGTCGTCATTGGTTGTGTACACTTGTTTTAAAAGTGGGTTTTTTATGTTTAGCGACGCGATAATTTCTTTAATAAAATCGTCATGATGCACTAAATCTTCACTACCTAAATGGAATATGCCTTTTTTATTTCGGTTTATTAAATAATGAATTTGTTGTGTGACCTTAGTATCTGTGGTGACATTCATTATCAAATTAGGAAATACTTCAAATGGTATTTTTTCTTTTATATGAAATTTAATCTCATGTATTCTTGGAGATTGCGCTCCAAAGACCATTGGTAGTCTTAAAATTGCATAATATTGTTTTGGCAAACGCAATAGCATGTTCTCTATTTTTATTTTAAAATGACCATACATACTATGACTTAATGTTTTGTCATTTTCATAGCTAGGAAATTTACTATAGGCATCAAAAACATTTGCTGATGATAAAAATATTAATTTACTGTTGTTGGCAATAATGTACTCGGTAATATGTTGGTGAGCAATAATTTGTGCCGAAAAATTACCTCGTATCGCAGAAATTACAATGGTAGGTTTTACGATATCTAGGATTTCAAAAATATCATCTTCTTCAATATTGTATTGAAAGTAATGTTGGTTTTTATTAAAGGCGTAATTGTCTCTGCAATAGGTTCCAAAGGTTCTAAAATAGCCACATAGCTCTTTGTATAAAGCTTGTCCAATAAAACCACTGGCACCTAAAATTAGTATGCGATGTTTGTTATTTATCTCTTTCATTAGTAAGGATAACGTTTAGAAAATAGATAAATTGGTCTGAGTTGTAAATTGTTCTAACGCTTGCATTCCAATTAACGAATTACCTTTAGCGTTTAGACCAGGACACCAAGTAGAAATTATAAAATGGTTTGGTAGTAAGGCAACAATACCACCACCAACACCACTTTTACCAGGTAGTCCAACTTCAAAAGCAAACTCACCAGACTCGTCATAAAAACCACAAGTTAACATGATTGCATTTATACGTTTGGCTTGACTACTTGTAATATGTTGCTTATTATTTATGCATTTACCTTTATTAGCAAATAAATAAAATGCTTTTGCCAGTTGAGAGCAAGTCATCTCTAGAGCACATTGATGGAAGTAAAAATCCATAACATCCTCTACATCGTTATTTAAATTATTAAAAGATTTTAAAAGGTTTGCTGCAGCATAATTGTTATATCCCGTTTTACGCTCTGACTCGGCAACTTTATAATTATAATCAATAGTTTGGTCGTTGGCAATATCACGTACAAATTGTAAAAAATCGGCTTTTGGATTTTTAAATTTAGAGCATAAAATATCTGCAACCACTATGGCACCTGCATTTATTAAAGGGTTTCTAGGTATACCATTTTCTAACTCTAATAAAGACAAATGATTAAAAGGGTTTCCTGACGGTTCTACATCCACACGCTTCCATATATCATTGTTTTCAAAAGCAATTGCTTTAGATAATGATAAAACTTTAGAAATACTTTGTATAGAAAATGGGACTTCTGCATCACCAACCTTAAACGATCGACCGTCCATATGTTGCATGTAAATGCCAAATTGATTGACATCTTGTTTTGATAACTCTGGTATATATGAAGCAACAACACCCTTAACAACGTTGTCTTTTAGGTTATTATGGATGTTGTTTATTATTGTGTTAAAATCTAACATAAAGTATAATTACACTTTGTAAAACGGAAGTTTTACAACAGTTGCAGGCACTGCATTTTTACGTATTTGTATATTTATTTTACTGTTTACATCTGCAAAAACTGTTGGGACATAGCCTAAACCAATACCTTTATTAAGCATAGGTGACATGGTTCCGGAAGTAACTTCACCAATTTTTTTGCCTTGTCCATCTACAATGTCATAGCCTTGTCTAGGGATTCCTCTTTCGTCTAATTCAAAAGCGACTAACTTACGATCTACACCTTTGCGTTTTTGTGCTTCTAAAGCTTCACTATTAGTAAAGGTTTTAGTGAATTTTGTTACCCATCCTAAACCAGCTTCAATAGGTGATGTTGTATCATCAATGTCATTTCCGTAAAGGCAATAACCCATTTCTAAACGTAAAGTATCACGAGCAGCTAAGCCAATTGGTTTTGCACCAGCTTCAGTAACTTTATCCCAGATTTGTTTAACCTCGTCATTTTTACAATAAATTTCAAAACCACCACTACCAGTATATCCAGTTGCAGAAATAATTACATTATCAATTCCAGCAAAATCACCAACTTCAAAATTATAAAACTTAATAGCAGATAAATCACGACTTGATAAAGCTTGCATTTTTGATACAGCATTAGGACCTTGAATAGCTAATAACGAGTAATCCTCTGACAAATCTCGCATGTCAGCACCAACTGTGTTTTTAGAGGTAATCCAATTCCAATCTTTTTCAATATTACTAGCATTAACGACTAGTAAATATTGCTCTTCTTTTAATTTGTAAATAATTAAATCGTCAACAATTCCACCATCGTCATTTGGTAAACACGCATATTGTGCTTTACCAATTGTCAATTTAGACGCATCATTACTGCTTACGCTTTGTATTAAATCTAATGCTTTTGGACCAGAAATTAAAAACTCTCCCATATGTGATACGTCAAACACACCACAGTCTTTTCTAACTGCTTCATGTTCTATATTTACACCATCATATTGTACAGGCATATTGTAACCTGCAAAAGGAACCATTTTTGCGTTTAAGGCTTCGTGAGTTGCTGTTAAAGCTGTATTTTTCATGAAATATATTTTTGTTTTACCGTCAAGCGGAAATTTTTAAAAGTTTGCCTAACAAAAGTATTGAAAATTATTGAGTTGCTTTTAGGTTTAGAAATAATATCAAGTTAAAATTTACTTAGTCTTTTATTAAGATGCAGAATGCTAATCAATTATTTCCATTGTCATTAATCTACCATTAAAAGCAATATCATGTTTTAATATTTTTCTGGTAGTAACATCAATATAGTAAGTGCTAATGGTTTGATTTTTAGAGATGTCGTCTGTTGTTTGCACTTTCCATACTTTAGTTTCTTGACCATTTAAGTTTAATATTGCCAGTTCTGTATTTTTAATAGTAGCTGTTATAACACCTGTTGAAGTTGTAGGATTATAGTCAAAAATGGCAATACTATTTTGATAACCTTCCGTTAACGGTAAAAACCTAATAATTTGTGGGTAAAAATTACTATCAAAATAAGGTTTAGATGTAGCTTCATTAATTGCTGTTTTAGTATCGGTTTTTTTATCTAAATAATAACCAGTAACCTTAGAGTTAAAATGTAATACCATATCACGTTGTTGATTGTATGACGAGTGGTATATAGGTTTAAAGTTTTTAATAGATACAATTGTGGTGTCTACCCATTTAGTTGTGGCTTGGGTCATGTCCACAGTAGTAACGACGTAAAGCTCTTTTTTGTCTTTTTTAATTTGAGTATTTACTTTTCCAATAAGTACTTTAACTGTGTCTTGGACAATATACCAGTTCATATTAGATGATTCTGGTTGGACAAGTGATGTATCTGCTGTATTGTTATTGGGACTTAAAGGTTGGTCTTGACTATATACTAAAAAAGAAGACCCAAAGGTTAATAATAGTAAGTAAAATGCTGTTTTCATAATAGTTTAAGTTGTTTTTTAATTAGTGGTTTAAACAAGGCATTTGTTACATTTTTTTTAAATCTATTTAAGTTTAAAACAAAAAACATCCCGTAATTTACGGGATGTTTTTATTAAAAATAGTGGTAAACTTAGTTAACTATTATTGTATTACAACAGGAAATACAGCTTGCACATCAGTTTCTCCACCTGCGTTTGTAATGTCTCCATCGCTAACACCTACAGCAGATTTACTTGGTTCATGACGTAAAGTAATTGTTAGATTTCCATTCATAGCTGTAGCAGCTGTAGTTAAAGTAAACTCTAAACCTAAAGGATTTCCGTTATCATCAAAATCCTCGTAAGTAAAAGTAGCAATGCTATTTGTTACATTATAAAAAAATTGGTGGTCATTACTTTCTTCTTCAATTTCTTCATTTATTTCTTCAGCAGGAGATTCAGTTTCGTTTAATAAAACTAGACTTCCATTATATACAGTGTTTGCCACTAAGTCTGATGATACCGTTACCACAGGAGCATTTGGTCCATCACCATCTAAATCACGTGTCTGCATTGTAACAGTAGTACCTCCACCAACAGGAATAAGTGTAGCTGTTAAGGTTGTAATTACTTCCTCTTCATTAACAGGTTCTGGGTTGTTTGTATTGTCATCGTCGCTTGAACACGCTGTAAATGCTATTGAAATTAAAAATAATAGCGATAATTGTTTAATTGTTTTTAGTGTTAAATTTTTCATTGTTAATGTTTTAAATGTTAATAGTTTAATTTTAATTGTAACATTATATTCCTTCCTACATCATCAGCAAAATAACGTAATCTATTAAGGTTTTCTCGGTAATTTGTATTAAAAATATTTGTAATATTTAGCCCAATATTTAAGTCTGTAGACTTGGACATTTCCAATGTAATATTACTTTGTAAATGCAACAAATGGTAGGCTGGAGGTGTAGTACTAACATCTACCAATTCCATTTGTTCTGTAGTTGGTATAAATACTTCAAAATTATTATTTGGGTAATCATTTTGTCTAAAAACCCACTCACTTTGTAATTCGGTTTTAAGATCTAACCATTTTGGATTAGAATACCCTATGATATTTACAGTTTTAAACGAAGGCATATCAATTAACGCTTGATCTTGGCTAACATCCTTTCCTTTTATGATTGAGGATTTATTATTTAAAAACCAATGGTCATTAAAGCTATAATTAGCAGTAAGATCTAATCCATATAAAGCAGCATTTGTTTGATTGTAACTCCAAACTGGGAAGGCACCACGAATGGTTTGTTCTGTTCCAGTAGGCTCTATAAAAATGTAATCTTTTATATAATTATAAAAAGCCTCAATGTTTAATGATAAATTGTTTTTTTGAAAATTATAGCTACCAGAAATACGATTTGATGTTTCTTGTTTTAAACGTAAATCTCCTAATTCAATTCTAGCTGCCGAGTGATGTAAGCCATCACTAAATAACTCGGATGAGTTAGGAGCACGATTAGATAATCCATAATTAAATATAAAACTATTATATTCATTTAATTGATAAGCAATACCTGCTGATGCTGAAACATTGTGGTAATTAAAAACTGGATTAGTCAGTAATTGTGTACCTAAATCGTCAATCACAATATTTCCAAAATCCGAATCATAGTTACGCTCATTCCACCGACTAGTTAAGTAGTATTTTTTAGCATCAATTTGATTAAAATCATAACGTAAACCAAAATCCATAGATAGGTCATTATTTAATTTTAATTCGGTAACAATAAATGCTCCTACATCATACTTGTCATAATCCGGAATTAGGCGTCTAACACCTGTGTTTGCTGCAAAATTATTTTGATATCCTGCATTTACTCCAAAATTATAAGAAATATTGTTTTTAGAATCCAACGTCACGCTAGTTTTTAAAGTATGTGTTTTTAGAGTCAAATCTATAGCAGGTTTATCTCTATCATCACCAACACGTATATCATACTCAAAACGATGATTGTTTTGGTAATCATATTGTATGTCTACGCGTCCAAATTTTTTAAAACGTTTATAGAATTCAGTTTTAAAAACATGATGGGTAACGTCCTGTTTAGGCGCGTTAATATCATAACTAAAATCTTCAATTACTAATGGTTGCGGATTGTTAATCGCATTTACTAAATCTTCAATATTACCTATATGCGCTGCTCTTAAAATGGCTATTTCATTATCTAAATAACTATAATATACATTAAAGCCTTTTTCAAAAGTTTTAAAACCACCATTAACAGAAAAACCTTTGGTGTTTAAGCCAGTATTGGTTAAACTATAATCTGGTGCTTCCATATCGCCTGAACGTTTTAAAGAAGCCTGTGCACCTAAATACCAACCTTTTTTGTATGTTTTTGTTAATGAGGTATTTAAATTATAGCCTCTACCATTGGTGTTACCACTTACTATTGTTTTACCGTAAAGTGAATCTTTTAAACTGATGTTAGAAGGTTTTAAAACGATTACGCCTCCAATTGCATCACCACCATATGCTAGTGCATTGGCACCTTTAATCACATTGATACTACCAGCAGTATTTAAATCTATATTTGGTGCATGTTCAATTCCCCATTCTTGATCCTGAAGCCTTACACCATTAGTCATTACAATAATTCGGCTGCTATGTAAACCATTAATTACAGGTTTAACAATACTATTACCAGTATTTATGGAAGATACACCACTAATCTGTTTTAAAGCATCACCTAAATTAAGTGAACTAAAACGATCAATAACATCGGATTTTAAATGAGTTTCTTGTGCAGTTTTAGTCAGTTTAATGCCAGAAGCACCAGTAACTTTAACCTCATTTAGCTCTTCTATATGATGCTCTAGGTTAATTTCGATAAAGGTATCGTTAATAATGTTAACGTCCACGGTTTTGGTTTCGCATGCAAGATGGCTAACCTCCACAACTATTAGAGCATTACATAGATTATCTATATTAAAACGCCCATTGATATCCGTAGTGGTATACTTATTAAGGCTTTTAATAAAAATGGTAGCATTTACTATTGGTGTACCATCATGAAAATCATGCACTTCTCCTGAAAAAGTAGCATTGCAATCTTGACTTTGTGCCCAACTGAATACACAGCAGCACAAAACCATTAAATAATATTTCATTGTAAAAAAATTTAGTTTAAATAATTACTTATGTTAAACTAAAAAAGGAGGTCCTCGAAGCGAGTACGATAATTGCTGATGATTATACTTAAAGTTATATAATGTATTGTTTATTTTCAAGAAATTATCTTCTATATTTAATAAAGAAATTTCAAAAAAAGTATAGTATTGGGTGTTAAGTTTAAACTTGTAAAATTCACATTCTACATCAGTCTCATGCATGTGAGATGTTATATTGTCTGAACACACTTCATGCTTATGGTTTTCAAAAACATGTGTAAACTTTACAGCAGAAGGTAGCATTACAGCAAGTAGTAAAACTATTGCTATATATTTAAATGCTATGTGCTGTTGTTGTTTCAATTAATCTACGAATTTACCTAAACCAAAACGTCTTATCATCTTTTTTTCAAATTCCCAAAAGAATTTGTGCTGCCCTGACAGCCACCCAAAAAAGACTAACATTATTTGATAGAAAATTAGCCCAATGATAATATATAAAATCCAATAGACCACAATATTTAAGTTTTCTTTAGTAATTCCTAACCAATATATTATTGGTCTTCCTACAAATAAAGAAGAACTACCAGTAACCGCAAATACTATAAATATGCGTATCATTTCCCATTTATAAGTGACTTCCCACTTGTTTTCTAGTTTTTTAAACAGAAATAATACAAACTTCAATAATACTGAAGTGGTTATTATAGTAGAAGTAATAACTAAGAATATGTTGTTGTCAATCATTTTATTAGCAAGCTTATAGCTAGAATATGCTAGTGCTAAAAATCCTAATACAGGAAATAATAGTTGCCAATTTTGTTGGATTTCCCAACGTTTTTTAAATTTTTCCATTGCAATTTTTATCGTTGCAAAGATATAGAAAAGGCTTTAATTAGGAGGAATACGACCACCTAAAAGATTTTGTTTATATCTGTTTTGAAAATAAACAAAATAATTATACAACTTATAATTTACGTCATAACCATAATCTATGTTAGATTGGTAGTCAATTTGGAGTTCGTATAAGTTTGGGTTGTAGCGTTGTGGCTGTAATGCACGATTATTCCAGGCTGAGACATACATTACATTTTTGTTTTCTAGATATTGTTGTGTATAATAGCCTTCCGGTTTAGCTACAGTTTGTAGCCAAGTATTAAAACCTGGCTCTATAATAATAATATCATATTCTGTTTTGTCACTTGATATGGTAATAGTATCACCAGGTTGAGCCAATGATAAATCTTTGGAACTAGCAACTTTATTGGTATTACAGCTAAAAGCTATCATTAATAATATAGCAAATAAAAGTATGTTTTTCATGCGCTTCTTTTTCTTAAAAATACAAAAAAATAAGTTGATGTAAGTCACAAAAAAAAAGCCAAACATAGGTTTGACTTTATATAAATTATAAAATGAAAAGTTTATTTTCCAAAAAGACCACCTAATAAACCAGATAATCCTCCTTTTTTACTAGATCCACCACCAAGTACCATTCCTGCTACATCATCGATAATGCTACCATCACCATCTGCATCTAATATTTTTTCTAGAAAGCTTTGTTCGTTTTTAGTTTCGTTTCCACCAAGTAAACCACCAAGTAAACCACCTAAGTCATTTGTAGAGCTTACGTTGTTTTGACTTGCTTGTTTTCCTAAAACACCCATTAAAATTGGAGCTGCTACTTTTAATATGTTTGCAACTGATCCAGAATCTAAGCCAGATTTTTGTCCTATTACTTGTTGTACACCATCTCTTTTAGCACCTAATACATGACCTAAAATTTTGTCACCATCATTAACAACTTCTTCATTTACTCCACCTCCAAAAAGGTCTCCTAAATTATCTAATATGCTACCATTGTGCTTTCCTTTAATTGCTCCTAAAAGTCCTTCTGCACCTTCTGGTGTTGAAGCGTTACGTTCCATTGCTTTCATTAACACTGGTAAAGCCATTGTTAAAACGCTTCCTGTTCTGTCTTGGTCTGTTCCTGTTGATCCAGATACACCACTGATAATTGTTTTTCCTAAATCTGAGTTTAATAGGTCTAAAATTCCTGCCATTTTATATAAAAATTAATAGTTAATACGATTTGATAGTTGAAAAGTACAAAAAAAAGCCACATTTTAACAATGTGGCTTTTTATAAATTTCGTTTTAAATAAGTATACGTTAAAACGTATTATTTATCCGTTTAAAAGTATATTCTTGATTTGAGTTGCTAACTCTGTACCAATTCTATCTTGTGCTTCATTAGTTGCAGCTCCAATGTGTGGCGTTAAAGAAATTCTACCATTCATTAATAATTGTACTGCAGGAGTAGGTTCGTTTTGAAACGTATCCAAACCTGCAAATGCTAGTTTTCCGCTTTCAAGCGCACTTACTAAATCTACTTCATTAACAACACCACCTCTTGCAGCATTAATTATAGCAGATCCATCTTTCATGACATCAAACTCAGGTTTAGCTATAACGTAGTCTTTTTGTGCTGGTACGTGAAGTGTAACAAAGTCTGATTGTTTTAAAACATCCTCCATTGTTTCAGTTTTAATATTAAATGTTACTGATTGTCCATCAAAAAAGTCAACACTAACATATGCAGCTTCTATAAATTTATCTGCAGCAATAACTTTCATTCCAACACCTAAACCAATTTTTGCAACTTCTTGACCAATACGACCAAATCCAATTACACCAAGCGTTTTTCCTCTTAACTCAACTCCTTTAGCGTAGTTTTTCTTTAATTTTTTAAATTGCGTGTCACCATCTAAAGGCATGTTTCTGTTAGCGTCGTGTAAAAATCTTACTCCACCATATAGGTGAGCAAAAACTAACTCGGCAACAGATTGCGATGATGCTGCTGGTGTATTTATAACATGTAAGCCTTTTTGTTTGGCATAGTCAACGTCTATGTTATCCATTCCGACACCACCACGTCCAATAATTTTAAGATTAGGACAAGCGTCGATTAAATCTTTTCTTGCAGTTGTAGCGCTTCTTACTAGTAAAACACTAATGTCTTTATCGTTTATGTAATTAATTAACTGCTCTTGGGCTACTGTTGTTGTGTTAACTTCAAAACCTGCAGCTTCTAAAGCGTCAATCCCGCTTTGTGAAATTCCGTCGTTTGCTAATATTTTCATTTTCAATAATTTTATGCTTTACTTTCTAATTCACTCATTACTTCAACAAGTACTTTAACGCTATCTAAAGATAAGGCGTTATACATGCTTGCTCTGTAACCTCCAACGCTTCTATGTCCATTTAGTCCACTAACGCCAGCTTCTTTCCACATGGTGTCAAAAGTTTCTTTTAAATCTTCATTAACTAATGTAAAGGTAGCGTTCATGTCTGATCTGTCTTCTTTAGCTGCAAAACCTTTAAATAATGGGTTTAAATCAATTTCAGAATACATTAATCTTGCTTTTTTGTCATTTTCTTTTTCGATAGCTTTAATACCACCTAAATCCTTTAACCACTGTAATGTTAACATAGAAGTATAGACTGCAAATACAGGAGGTGTATTAAACATACTGCTTTTGTCTATATGTACTTTATAGTCTAACATTGATGGTATTTTACGTGATACTTTTCCTAAAATATCTTCTTTAACAACAATTAGGGTTGTACCAGCTGGTCCCATGTTTTTTTGAGCTCCTGCGTAAATTAAGTCAAATTGAGAAAAGTCTAATGAGCGTGAAAAAATATCGCTACTCATATCACATACTAATGGGATTGGTGATTTAGGAAAACTTTTCATTTGTGTTCCAAAAATAGTGTTGTTGGATGTACAATGAAAATAATCATGATCTTCTGGAATATCAAAACCTTTTGGAATATAATTATAGTTAGCGTCTTTAGAGGATGCTACTTCTACAATATCTGCGTAAATTTTAGCTTCTTTAATAGCCTTGTCTGCCCAAGTTCCTGTGTTTAAATAGGAAGCTTTTTTTTCTAATAAATTTTGAGCGACCATTAAAAATTGCATGCTTGCTCCACCTTGTAAAAATAAGGCTTTGTAGCCTTTACCTTCTAGGCCTAATAACTCTAATGCTAAAGCTCTAGCTTGTTCCATCACATCAACAAAGGACTTACTTCTATGCGAGACTTCGATTAGGGATAATCCGTTATCAAAATCTAATAAAGCTTGTGATGCTTTTTGTAATACTTCTTGAGGTAATACGCATGGTCCTGCGCTAAAATTATGTTTTTGCATGGTTACAAATTTAGTTTTCTGGTTATACAGAAATTATCTTATTTTATCAATTAACAAAGGTGCTAATTATTGATTTAAATTAAGTTAAGAATTTAATAATTTATCCTTTAGATTTTTAATAAAAATGCAATTGTGTCAACATCGTCTGCGTAATCTGAAAGTTCTGGTTGTTGTGTTTTTCCAAACGAAACTTCTGAATCATCAAAATTATTAGCGACAATACATTGTATTAAATCTTTATCAAGTTGTAATTTTTGTTTTAAAGTTTCAATAGAATCATAATACTCATAAAACACAGTAGCTATTGGTGATGCGTAGCTTTGGTCTTCTTTAATCATTAAAAAACCATTTTCTAGCATATCAAATTCACTCATTATATATACTGCTTTATTATAGTCGTAATTGTTAGCGTATTTGGCTTCGTTAATAATCGGATTCCATTTATACATGGCATTAAAAAAAGCATCAAAATTATAATCTCTAGGTATAAACATTTTAGAAACATTTCTGCAACCTAAACCATAGTATCTAAAAATATCATCAGATAAGGCGTCTAACTGTTCTGGTGTTTCAGACCCTGTTAATATTGCAGCCGAGTTTCGGCTTTTTCTAATTATTGAAGGTTTATTCTTAAAATAAAACTCAAAATAGCGTGCTGTGTTATTGCTTCCTGTAGCAATTACTGCGTCAAAGTTTTGTAATTTATCTTCTGTAAAGGTTATTTTTCCTTTTAAATCTGGAGTTATATGTTCTAAATATTTGGCTAAATAGGGTAGAAGGTGTTTGTCGTTAGAAGATTGTTTTACTAATACGGAATGTCCAGTTAGTAAAACACATAAAAAATCATGAAAACCTACTAACGGAATATTACCAGCCATAATTATGGCAACGGTTTTAGGATTGGTAGTCGTTAAATCGTACTTTTTTAACCAATTTTGAAGCGTTGCTTTAGTTAATTGGTCACTCCAACCTTTTAAAGCATATTGAATATTTTGTTGTGTAAACCAACCGTTATGTTCTTTTGCTAACTTGATTTGATGTTTAAAACCATCAAAAAACAATTGATTATGTAATATGTTTTCTTTTTTCTCAGGAGTTTCTGTAGTAAATTGACTAATAAAATGGCCTAATTGTACAAATGCTTCCGTTATGTGATCTTTGTTACTCATTATTATTTGTATAACACCTTTTTTGGCTTTATTTTTGCACCACAAAGTTAAGTAAACAAAAAAGATTTAAAATACGCTATGGCAATTATTATAACAGACGAATGTATTAACTGTGGAGCTTGTGAACCAGAATGCCCAAATACAGCAATTTATGAAGGTGCTGATGATTGGAGATATAAGGATGGAACAAGTCTTAACGGTAAGTTAGTGTTAACGGATGGTAAAGAAGTTGATGCAGATGAAGCACAAGAGCCTATTAGTGATGAGATTTATTACATTGTACCTGATAAGTGTACAGAATGTGTAGGTTTTCATGAAGAGCCACAATGTGCAGCAGTTTGCCCAGTAGATTGTTGTGTACCTGATGATGATCATGTAGAGAGTAAAGACACTTTATTAGGAAAACAAAAATTTATGCATCCTGATGGATAGTATCTGTTAGAAACATAAACTTGATATAAACTAAATTAAACCTAAGCACTGTCTTAGGTTTTTTTTATGCTATTTTTTGAGCCACTACAGCTTAACAATCAACATATAAGCTGGCTTGTCAATACACTTTTATACCTTAAAATTATTAAGGTATAGCAGAAGTTTCCACTCATTTTTATAATTAATAAATATTCAATACATAGCATCATAAATCTTCTCAAATCCATTTAAGTATAAACTATGCATAATTTATTTAGTGTGTTAATTAACTTATTAATGGAATAATACTAATTAAAGATAAAAAAAATACTGCTCGAGAAGAGCAGCATTTTTGTGATAAAACTATTTTAAATATTAAAATTTATAGTTTAAAGATAAATTAAACATTGTCCCTAGTTGACTAAAATGGTAACCATCATAAGTCATTTGAGAGTAACGTTGGTTAAATGTTATTAAATCTGATTGATTTTGAATCTCAGTTTGACCAGTAGAGGTTATTGATGTATCGTTAATTATAGCTTCACCAACAGCATTTTCAGCTTTGAAGCTCCATTCTGGAAGTACATTTAAAATGTTATTAATGTTTAAGGCAATAGTTAATTTGTCAGAAGCGCTGTAATTGATACCTAGGTCTGTGACAATTTTAGGTGTAAACTCAGTACGTAAATTATTATCTAATCCTTGTTGTTTAAATGTTGTTTTTCCAAAATAGGTGTTGTTTAACGAAAGTCCAAATTTGTTAATTTCATAGTTAGCACCAAGGATCCATTTAGTTTCTGGTCTAGAAGTAAAAAATAAAGCTTCTTGAGTTGCGTTTACTACAGATTGACCAGCTTGTGCCACTAAAGGTATGTCTTTAACGTCACCATCTCTTTCGTTTTGGAAAGTGTAGTTTCCTGATAAATTTAAATCCAAGTCTCCATTACCAATTTCAATATTTTTTTTGCTTAATACTACATCAATACCAGATGTTCTTGTGTCAATTGCGTTAGAGAAAAAGCTTATATCTGATAAGTTGTTATCCCTTAAAATATCGTCTAAAGGTGTTGTACCAATATTATTACCATTAACGTCAAAAGCTGTACCTGTAATTTCTGCACCTAATACAATTCTGTCTTTTACAGAAATATTATAGTAATCTAAAGTAAAGCTAAAATTGTTTTCAAGTTTACCACCAAATCCAATTGTAAAGTTGTTAGATGTTTCTGCGTCTAAATTAGGGATTTCTAATAAAGTTGCTTGAGTAGATACATTATTAGCTAATCCACCTACAACAATTGCTCCACCTGGTTGGAAAGAGTATTGCGATTTTTGTGTATAAATTTGGTGTAATGTAGGCGCTCTAAACCCAGAAGAAACTGAAGCTCTTGCTGTAAATTGATCGTTTAACTTTAATCTAGAACTAAGTTTGTAAACAAAAGTGTTTCCAAAATCTGAATAATTTTCTGTTCTAATTGTACCACTTAAAAGAAAAGCGTCACTTACGTCATAATCAATTGAAAAGTAACCACCAAAATTGTATCTATTAAATTTACCTGAGTTTTGAGGAGTATTTCCGGCAAAAGAATCTGCTCCACCACCTTCGTAAGATGCAGCACCACCTTCGATTACTTCAAAAGTTTCGTTTCTAAACTCTGTACCAAATCCAATACTTACTTTATCGGATAATACTCTAGAGATGTCAATGTTACCAACGTTATGTGTAAATCTAGTTCCTCCTGGATCAAAAGATTGTGGACTATTAGCTCTGTATAATTCTACAGCTTCAAACTCTCCTGTTTCAGGATTGTAATTTGCTGTATAAACTTCATTTCCGTTATGAGATTGATTAACTTTATAAGTTTGCGTATTTCCTCCTGTAGTATAACTTAAATCAACGTTCCAGTCGTTTATTTTAGTTCTTACTCCAACGGTACCATTGTAATCGTTTAATAAACCTTCAAAGGTTGGTACATATCCATCATATCCATTAGTTGTATTTGGATTATTTCCAGGAAAAAAATCTGCTAAATAAGCATTGTCATCGTTTAAAGCCCTCCAATATGGTGTTCTGTAATTAGCAAAGCTATTTACTTTTTTATAAACGTAAGCTGCGTTAAAATAAAGCTCTGTGTTTTCAGCTATATCTAAACCACTATTAATTAAGAATTTTGAAGCTGCATTTTCAGGAGAACCATTAATATTTCCTGCATCTGGACGACGAGATAAAAATTCTTGAACAAATCCTAAATCAGCATCAAATCCTAAATCAGCATCTGCTTCTGCTACAGCATTTACTGTTCCTGGTCTATTTGCTAAATTAGTTTTAGAAAAATCTATAGTGTAATTAATAAAACCTTTATCACCTCCAATTGTAGAACCATTATTTACAGCAATTCCAATCATTTCTCCATCACCTTCACTAGTAATTCCACTTCTTAAAGTTGCGGATCCAAAATTTGCATTGTCTTTTAGTATAATATTCATTACACCAGCAATAGCATCAGAACCATATTGAGCAGACGCACCATCTCGTAAAATTTCTACACGTTTAATCGCGTCTGTAGGTATGGCAGAAATATCTGCACCAGTTTCTCCACGACCAGGAGACGTTTGTGTGTATAATAAAGCACTTAAATTTTTACGCTTTCCGTTAATTAGTATTAAGGTTCTACTAGGACCCATGTTTCTTATTTCATAAGGATCTAATAAAGAAGTCGCATCATTAACAGGTGTTTGTACTGTGTTAAAGGAAGGTATTCTGTACTGTAGTGCTTTGTCAAAGGTAGCTTGACCAGTGGATGTTAGCTCTTTAGTGCCAACTACGTCAATAGGCAATGCGCTGTCTACATTACTTCTGGGAGCTGTTCTAGAACCAACCAATACAACTTCGTCTAATGCTTCACCACTTGATAATGTAACATTAACTGTAGACTGTCCGTTTACGGATACTTCTTTACTTTCATAACCAACGTAACTAAATACTAAAGTAGCATTGCTTGACACGTTTAATGAGTAATTACCATCAAAATCCGTTGTGGTTCCATTAGAGGTTCCTTTTTCTACAACATTAACTGTAGGTATGCCAAAACCATCGTCACCTTTAACGGTACCAGTTACATTGGTTTGTGCACTTGCAAATCCTACAGAGAGCAGAAGTAAAAACAATAATTTAAGTTTTTTCATATTTAAAGATTTTAAGTTGATTAGACGCTAAATTATGTTAAAATTTTAACAAAACCGTGCTGTTTTATTAAAAAATTGATAAAATTTGTATGAATTCATCAGTATTTTTGTTAAATATTAGGCATTATTATTAGGTTTTTCTAAAGTGAATTAAATATAATACAACTGTAATTTAGTAAATAAGATAGTACTATATTTGCAGCCTTAATTTGAAATAAATTTTCTTTACATGAAAGCAGGAATTGTAGGATTGCCTAACGTTGGTAAATCAACATTATTTAATTGTTTATCAAATGCAAAAGCGCAAAGTGCTAACTTTCCGTTTTGTACTATAGAGCCTAACATAGGTGTAGTAAATGTACCAGACCCAAGATTAGAAAAGTTAGAAAGCTTGGTTAATCCAGAACGTGTATTACCAGCAACTGTTGAGATTGTTGACATCGCAGGATTAGTAAAAGGAGCAAGTAAAGGTGAAGGTTTAGGTAATCAGTTTTTAGGAAACATTAGAGAAACAGATGCGATTTTACATGTTTTACGTTGTTTTGACAATGATAACATTGTGCATGTTGATGGCAATGTAAATCCAATTAGAGATAAGGAAACTATCGATATGGAATTACAATTAAAGGATCTTGAAACTGTAGATAAAAAACTAGAAAAAGTTAAACGTGCTGCAAAAACAGGTAATAAAGAGGCTCAAAAAGAAGAGGCTGTGTTACTAAAGTTAAAAGCTGGTTTAGAAGCAGGTGTGTCTGTTAGAGCTTTAGAGTTTACAGAAGATGAATTAGAAGAATTTGTTAAGCCATCGCAACTAATAACTGGAAAACCTGTATTATATGTTTGTAATGTGGATGAGGATAGTGCTGTCTCTGGAAATGCTTACGTAGATTTAGTTAAAGATGCTGTTAAAGATGAAAATGCTGAAGTATTAGTATTAGCAGTTGGAACAGAAGCAGATATTAATGAGTTGGATGATTATGAAGAGCGTCAAATGTTTTTATCAGATATTGGACTAAAAGAGCCAGGATCTGCAAAATTAATTAGATCTGCTTATAAATTATTAAACCAACAAACTTACTTTACAGCAGGAGTTAAGGAAGTTAGAGCATGGACTATAAATGTCGGGTCAACTGCACCACAGGCTGCAGGAGTAATTCATACAGATTTTGAAAAAGGTTTTATTCGTGCCGAAGTGATTGCTTATGATGATTATGTTACTTATGGTAGCGAGTCAAAAGTTAAAGAGGCAGGTAAAATGAGAGTAGAAGGTAAAGGATACACTGTTAAAGATGGAGATGTAATGCATTTCTTATTTAACGTGTAAGCCCACTAAAATAAAGTTTTTACAACGCCATAATGATGCATTTCATTATGGCGTTTTGTATTTTTACAGTAAAGTAATTAATATGCCTTTAATACAACTTAAAACAGTTATCCATGCGAGTTTGAAAACATGTTTTGATTTGTCCAGAGATATAGATTTTCATAAGGATTCATTAAAACACTCAAATGAGAAGGCTATTGCAGGTAAAACCTCTGGTTTAATAGGTTTAGGAGAATCGGTAACATGGGAAGCTACCCATTTTGGAATCCGTCAGCAACTAACCTCCAAAATAACACATTTTGAATCGCCTAAATACTTTGTTGATCAGATGGTTTCAGGAGCATTTAAAGGTTTTAAGCACGAACATATTTTTAGTACAAAAGGAGAAGATACCATCATGATTGATATGTTTTATTTTCAGTCGCCTTTTGGCATTTTAGGTAGATTGGCTAACGTGTTATTTTTAACTAGTTATATGAAAAATTTGCTTGAAACTAGAAATCATTTTCTAAAAATTAAGGCCGAAATCATACAAAATCAACAATCTTAACACTAATAGTTATACATTGTTAATTACTTTATCTATGCAGTGTTTCATTTTTTAAAGGGTTATATTATATTAGCAACGTATCTCCAAATTGCATCAAAATTTTATGTCAGAACAAACTAAATATACCGAAGATAATATACGATCACTAGACTGGAAAGAGCATATACGTATGCGTCCAGGAATGTATATTGGAAAGCTTGGTGACGGATCGTCTCCAGATGATGGTATATATATTCTACTTAAAGAGGTGTTAGACAACTCCATTGATGAGTATGTCATGGGAGCAGGGAAGACCATAGAAATTTCGATACAAGGAAGCAAAGTTATTGTTCGCGATTATGGACGTGGTATTCCTTTAGGTAAAGTAGTGGATGTTGTGTCTAAAATGAACACAGGAGGTAAGTACGACTCAAAAGCCTTTAAAAAATCCGTAGGATTAAATGGTGTCGGTACAAAAGCAGTAAATGCATTATCATCTTATTTTAGAGTAGAGTCTTCTAGAGATGGTAAAAGTGCTTCTGCAGATTTTGCTCAAGGGAATTTAATGGACGAGGAGTTTTTAGAAGAAACAACGCGTCGTAAAGGTACCAAGGTGTCCTTTGTTCCTGATGATATTATATTTAAAAACTATAAATACAGAAGTGAATATGTAGTAAAAATGCTTAAAAACTATGTTTACCTAAACCCAGGATTGACTATAGTTTTTAATGGAGAAAAATTTTATTCTGAAAACGGATTAAAAGATTTATTAGCAGAAAAAATTGCTGAATCAGACTTGTTATATCCAATCATTCATTTACGTGGTGATGATATTGAAGTCGCTTTAACACATAGTAAAACACAATATAGCGAAGAATATAACAGTTTTGTAAATGGTCAAAATACCACACAAGGAGGTACGCACTTAAATGCCTTTAGAGAAGGTTTGGTAAAAACCATTCGTGACTTTTTTGGAAAACAATATGATGCTTCAGATATACGTAAGTCCGTTGTAAGTGCTGTAGCTATAAAGGTTATGGAACCTGTTTTTGAAAGTCAAACAAAAACAAAACTTGGATCTACAGACATGGGAGGAGAGTTACCTACTGTTAGAACCTATGTTTCAGATTTTCTTAAAACACATTTAGATAATTATTTACACAAAAATCCAGAAACAGCAGATAAGCTACAACGTAAAATTTTACAAGCAGAACGTGAGCGTAAAGAATTATCTGGTATTAGAAAATTAGCAAAAGACAGAGCTAAAAAAGCGAGTTTACACAATAAAAAATTACGCGATTGTCGTGTGCATTTTGGTGATATTAAAAATGAACGTAACCTGGAAAGTACCTTGTTTATAACAGAGGGAGATTCGGCATCAGGAAGTATCACAAAATCCAGAGATGTAAATACACAAGCGGTATTTAGCTTAAAGGGTAAACCATTAAACTGTTATGGATTAACAAAGAAGATTGTTTACGAAAACGAAGAGTTTAATCTCCTACAAGCTGCTTTAAATATCGAAGAGTCGCTGGAAGATTTAAGATACAACAACGTCGTTATTGCAACAGATGCCGATGTCGATGGTATGCACATTAGATTATTATTAATCACTTTCTTTTTGCAATTTTTTCCAGAAGTCATTAAAGAAGGTCATTTGTATATATTACAAACCCCTTTATTTAGAGTTCGTAATAAAAAAGAAACCATTTACTGCTACTCAGAGGATGAACGTAGAGAAGCAATAGAAAAACTGAAACCAAAACCAGAAATTACTCGATTTAAAGGTTTAGGAGAAATTAGTCCAGATGAGTTTGTTCACTTTATAGGTGAAGACATTAGATTGGATCCAGTAATGTTAGATGATAATATGTCTATTGAAGAGTTGTTGTCATTTTATATGGGTAAAAACACACCAACAAGACAAGAGTTTATTATTGATAATCTTAAAGTTGAACTTGATTTAATTGAGGAGGATAAATAGATGATAGAAGAAAACGACGACCTAGCTAACGACAATTTAGAAAACTTAGACAATCAAGAACCTCAAGAAACCATTACCAGGATTACTGGTATGTATAAAGAATGGTTTTTAGATTATGCATCCTACGTAATTCTGGAACGTGCAGTTCCAGCAATAGAAGACGGATTTAAACCTGTACAACGTCGTATCATGCATTCCATGAAGGATTTGGATGATGGACGTTATAATAAAGTAGCCAATATAGTTGGACATACTATGCAGTATCATCCACATGGAGATGCAAGTATTGCAGATGCTATGGTACAAATTGGTCAAAAAGACTTATTAATAGATACACAAGGAAACTGGGGAAACATCCTAACAGGAGATCGTGCAGCAGCAGCACGTTATATTGAAGCCCGAATTTCTAAATTTGGATTAGACGTTGTCTTTAATCCTAAGATAACAGAATGGCAAGCATCCTATGATGGTCGTCGTAAAGAGCCTGTGAATTTACCAGTAATGTTTCCTTTATTGCTTGCACAAGGAGGAGAAGGTATTGCTGTAGGATTATCAACAAAAATATTACCACATAATTTTATTGAGTTAATTGACGCTTCGGTTAAACACTTACAAGGTAAACGCTTTACATTGTTTCCTGATTTTCCAACAGGAGGTATTGCAGATTGTAGTGACTATAATGATGGATTGCGTGGCGGAAAAGTACGTTGTCGTGCTAAAATTAGTCAGTTAGATAAAAACACATTGGTTGTTAATGAGTTGCCTTTTGGTACTACAACCTCTTCATTAATAGATTCGATATTAAAAGCTAACGACAAAGGAAAAATTAAAATCAAAAAAATTGAAGATAATACTGCTGCAACAGTAGAGATTTTAATTCATTTACCTTCTGGTTTGTCTCCAGATAAAACCATTGATGCCTTATATGCATTTACAGCTTGCGAAAGTTCAATTTCGCCTTTAGGTTGTGTTATTGAAGATAATAAACCACTATTTGTTGGTGTGACAGAAATGTTGCGTCGTAGTACAGATAATACTGTAGATTTATTAAGACAAGAGTTAGAAATTAGACTAGGTGAGTTTGAAGAGCAATGGCACTTTGCGAGTCTTGAACGTATTTTTATCGAAAATAGAATCTATCGTGACATTGAAGAAGAAGAAACTTGGGATGGTGTTATTGAGGCTATTGATAAAGGATTACAACCACATATAAAACATCTTAAACGTGCAATTACAGTAGATGATATTACGCGTTTAACAGAAATTAGAATAAAACGTATTTCTAAATTTGATATTGATAAGGCGCAACAAAAAATTGACGCGTTAGAAGCGCAAATAGCTGAGGTTAAACATCATTTAGCAAATTTAATAGACTATGCAATAGCGTATTTTACAAGACTTAAAAAAGAGTATGGTGAAGGTCGTGAGCGTAAAACAGAGCTACGTGCGTTTGAAGATGTGGATGCTACTAAAGTAGTAATAAGAAACACCAAATTATATGTAAATAGAGAAGAAGGTTTTATTGGTACATCACTAAAACGTGACGAGTATGTTTGCGATTGTAGTGATATTGACGATATCATTGCTTTTACTGCAGATGGTAAAATGATGGTTACCAAAGTGGATAGTAAAACCTTTATAGGTAAAAATATTATACACGTAGCAGTCTTTAAAAAGAAAGACAAGCGTACCATTTATAATTTAATTTATCGTGATGGCACAAAAGGTCCAGCGTATGTTAAGCGTTTTGCTGTAACGTCTATTACACGAGATAAAGATTATGATTTAACCAACGGAAACAAAGGGTCTAAAACTTGGTATTTTTCTGCTAATCCAAATGGAGAAGCTGAGGTCGTTTCAATAAGTTTACGTCAGGTTGGTAGCATTAAAAAGTTAAAATGGGATTTAGATTTTGCAGATATTTTAATTAAAGGTCGTGCGTCTAAAGGTAACGTGGTGACTAAACATGCTATTAAATCTGTAGAGTTAAAAGAAAAAGGAATTTCGACTTTAAAGCCAAGAAAAATATGGTTTGACGACACTGTACAGCGTTTAAATGTTGACGGTAGAGGTGAGTTGGTTGGCGAGTTTAGAGGAGAGGATAAACTGTTAATAATAAATCAAAAAGGTATAGTAAAAACGGTTACTCCAGAGGTAACGCTTCATTTTGATGATGATATGATTGTCATGGAAAAATGGTTGCCTAAAAAGCCTGTATCTGCTATTTATTATGATGGAGAAAAGGAGCGATACTATGTTAAGCGATTTTTAATTGAAAATGAAAACAAAGAAGAATCCTTTATTACAGATCATCCTAATTCGCAATTAGAAATTGTATCTACAGACTGGAAACCTGTTGCCGAAATTGTTTTTGCTAAAGAAAGAGGTAAAGATAGAAAGGATAACGAAGAAGTGAATTTGGAAGAGTTTATCGCTATTAAAGGGATTTCTGCTTTAGGAAACCAACTAACTAAAGACAAAGTAAATGCCATTAATTTATTAGAGCCTATTCCTTATGAAGCTCCAGAAGAAACTCCAGCAGAAGACATAGAAGTGAAGGAGGAGGAGAATATTTCTAAAAAAACAGAATCTAAAACAGATGAAATATCTAGCAAAGATGATGATAATCAGGAATATGGGTTAGATGATAAAGGTCAGGTGACTTTGTTTTAGTGTTGTGCTCTATTAAAAAACGAACTAAATGACAAAGATTTCATTCATTGAAAAAAACAAATTTGAGAAACTCTTCGGAATGAAATCTGGCTATGTACTTGACTTTTCTGATAGGACTTTTCAAGAATTTGTCGGAGATGCTGTTGGAATTGACATCTATAACGAAAAGTATAATTACGGAACTGGTTCGAAAGCAAATAGATTGCGTGGATTTTGGAGCGAAGAAACAAATTATAATATTGCACTTTTATTAGAAAAGCTACTGGAATATTGGCTTGACCAAGCACAGTCTGGAGAAATTAATTATGACAGAGCTGACGAAAATAATTATCAAGATTGCATTGGAATTGTTCAAAAATTAAAAGCTGAAAATCCAGTTGAAAATATAGATGCAATTCAAGCGAATGCTGACGATAGAACTTTTAACATATTAGCGGAATCGATAAGAGATAGTATTGAGAAAAATGAACCTGAAAAAGCATTAGACAGACTTCATACTTTTACAATAAAATACGTTAGACAGTTATGCGATAATCATCAAGTGACTTATGAGAAAGAAACGCCACTTCATAGTTTATTTGGAGGTTTTGTTAAAAAAATCGTGAAAGATGGACTTGTGGAATCAACAATGACGGAACGAATTTTAAAATCGTCTATTTCTGTTTTAGAGGCGTTTAATGGAGTAAGAAATAATCAAAGTTTTGCACACGACAATAAAATATTGAATTACAATGAAAGTATTTTAATATTCAATAATGTTTCTAACGTAATTAGATTTTTAGAGACAATCGAAAAGCCAAAAACTGAAGAAAAAGAAACAGTTGAGGAATGGGATGACCTTCCGTTCTGAAAAATAACAGAGCACAACACCGTACATAATTCATTGCTAGTTCTAACTCATTTTTATTTTCTAACTTAGTACTTAAATCACTCAGCTAATCACACATAATCTAGTTTAAGTAACATGAAAACACTGATAATTTTAATTTCAACATTTTATTTAGGAACAATTTTTTCTATTGCTCAAACAAAAGTTTTTGAACAACCATATTATTCAATAATCAAAAATAAGACGATTAAATTTGAACAATTGAAGGACACACTTTATGTTACAAATTGTAATGGATTTGAAAAATGTGATACACTTTACAAAACAATCTTTTTAATTGAGAGTGATTCAATAATCGATAATGTTACCAGAAAAATAGTTTTAATAAGTCAAGATTTTGAGGAGTTATCAGAAGAGATTCGAGAGAAAGAAATAATCTTAATAGATTATAAAAACGGTAGAAAAGCAATTGAGGAAAATTATAAACATAGAGGAAATAAAAATAATCAATTAGCCATTCTTTACCCTAAATCTGAATTAATTAAGTTAAAACCAATATCTCAAATAACCAAAATAGAATCAAAAGAAATCCTATTAGAATTCACAGAATATATTAAATCCATTGATAAAGAAAAGTTTGATTTTGACGATTTTATAAATTGGGAAAAATTTAATGATTTAGTAATAAAAAGAGGATATAATCCAATTAACGCTGAAAATAAAATTGGAGTAAAATCTCAATAAATACTACATACAAGAACGTATATAGTTTATAGCTTCGGTCATTGCTTATTTGGAAAATTCCTCTTCCATTTTTATTTCTTTAACCATAGCCAATAACGTTAACAATATCATAAAATTTAAAATATTAAAAACTGCTTTTAGAGTGTTTACGTACATACTTATAAACCAATAAATATTTTAAAATTATGAAAACATCAAATTTAGCAAAAAACACAATGTTATCCCTTTTCGTTTCCGCAGCACTAGTATCGTGTAGTGATGATGATAACGACGCAATAGTAATAAACGATGGCGAGTCTACTTCAGTTAAGTTATATGCTTCTAATAATGCAGATGGTAACATTACAATTTATGATGTTACAGATCAATCTGCTGTAACGTCAAAAACTTTAATTACAACTAGTATTGCTGCAGACGGAGTATATTATGATGCAACTAACGATTTTTTATTGCAAGCTTCTAGAACAGATTTAGGATTAGAAGGTTATAATAATACAAATAGTTTGGTTTCTGGTGCTACATTAACAGTAGATGTGGATGGAACCAATGACATGCAAAGTCCAAGAGAAGTTGCTGTTAATGGCAATTTTATTGTGGTTGCAGATAATGCAGATGTGGATGGAGATCCATTAACTCCAGACGGAAGATTATACGTTTACACAAAAGATGGTAACACCATTACATTGCGTAATACTATTACAACGTCGTTTAAATTATGGGGAATAACGTTTGATAACAATAACCTATATGCTGTAGTGGATGCTACAAATGAGTTAGCAGTGTTTACGGACTTTTTATCTAACACAACAGATATGTCGTTAACAGCTTCTAAACGTATTATTGTAGAAGGAATTGTTAGAACACATGGTTTGACTTTTGATGCTAGTTCTGATGTTATGATATTAACAGATATTGCAGATGCTGCAAATGGTCAAGATGATGGAGGTTTTCATTACATCGAAAATTTTACGTCAAAGTTTAATGCTGTAGCTAATGGTGGAACTTTAGAAGTGTCACAACAAGTTAGAGTATCAGGCGCTTCAACATTATTAGGTAATCCTGTAGATGTTGCTTATGATGCGTCAACACAAACCGTTTACATTGCGGAAGCAGGTAATGGAGGCGGAAGAATTTTAGCTTTCAATAATTTTGAAGCAGGAGGAAACATTACTCCTTTTATTAATAATAGTTTAGCAGCTGCATCAGCAGTATATTTGTCTAAATAATTTAAACTTTTTAAATAAAAAAAAGACCATCGTTAGATGGTCTTTTTTTTTATTCATTTTTTTATTTCTTTTTAGAAATTTTTTGATTTAAAAACTCGATAAATAACGAGAAGGCGATAGCAAAATACAGATAACCTTTAGGAATAGCTCCAACCGTTTTGTCAAAAAAGGTAGTGTGCGATAGGTGACCAGCTTCGGTAATTAACATAAACCCTATTAAGATTAAAAAGGATAGTCCTAAAATTTGAATACTTGGATTGGCGTCTATAAAACGTCTTATTTTATTAGCAAAAGCAATCATTATAATAATGGATATTACTACAGCAATAATCATTAAAATCAAATTATGATTATGGTTAGTAGATAATCCATTGGTCATACCAACTGCTGTTAAAATACTATCTATTGAAAATATAAAATCTATTATTAAAATCTGAACAATAGCTTGTTGCAAGGATTTAATTGGTTTGCTTTTTACTTCGTCTTCATCATGTGATGGTGTTTCTACTTTTTCTCTAATTTCCGAAGTAGATTTATATATTAAAAATAATCCTCCAAAAAATAAAATTAATGCTTGCCAACTTAATTCCAGATGCATCCAATTAAAATCTATTTTGTAAAAAGGCTCGGACAATCCTACCAAAAAGGATACAAAAAACAACAAGATGATACGTTGTACCATTGCTAGTAGTAGTCCAATGTTTGTTACTTTGTTTCGTTGGTCTTCTGGAAGTTTATTTGCAGCAATAGAAATAAAAACAATATTATCAATCCCTAATATTATTTCTAAGAAAGTTAAAGTTAATAATGCAAAAATAGCATCACTAGAAAGTAGAAAGTCTAACATGTTTTATTTTTTAATATAAGCTATACCTTTTTGTTTATTGGTCTCTCCAACATAAGAATATTCAAAAGTATAAGAAGTATCTGTAGTGACTAAAACTTTAAGATGTACATCTTTACGTTCAGCCATATTTTTAGGATTTATAGTTTTGTAAATGACTTCACAATCATTTACCCACCTTACCAATGTACTATCAACTTTACCTTCATATGTTTCTATTTGTAAACCATCTGTTCTAGTAAAGGTAGATTTATAAATTACATCTCCAACTTTAACTTCGCTATAAAATTGACCTGTTTTAAAGTCTTTGCAGTTTCGTTCCACTTTGTAGCAACTAAAAAAGCTAGTTAAAATGATAAGGTATATTAGTTTTAATTTCATCACATAAGGTTTACAACAAAATTAATTAAAAGTTTGATTATAATATCAAAAATTCAACCTTTCTATAATTCGCGTATTTGAAAATTTTATGTACCTAACTACAAATTCGCAAAATTTGAAAATGGTGACAAAAAGTCGAAAAGGTGAACAAATTTAAATTTTTAAAAATTTATGACGTCTGCGTTCGTTTTTTTAAAATTCACAAAACAGAAATTTTATACAAAAGAAAATGAAAAATAAAATAGAGGCGTCTTAATTAAGAATTTTCAAAATTTGAAAAACTTCCATCAGAATAAAAAATTACGATGCGTTCAATAATTTTTCCGTTAGAAGATTTTTGATTTAAATTTTGTAGTAAATCAGAATTTTTAGTTTCTACTGGATTTTCATTTTTTGTATTAGAAAATAAATCTTGATCTTCATTTTTAGAAATTGGTGCAATTGGTGTTTGTCGGTTTTTAGTTTCACTTTTTGGAAATTCACCTTTTCCATTCATCAACCAATACAATTCTACTTCCTCAAAAGAGGAGAGCACTTTCAATACAAATTCTAAACTTGGTTTGTTTCTACCTGATAATATATGTGATATGCTAGAGCGTTGCACACCAATTTTTTCGGCAAAAGAAGAGGCATTCTCACCGTAATAATCCATGACTTTTTGAAGTCTTTTAGAAAAATCTACATTGTTTATCATAACGATACAAATGTAAACATTTAATCTGAACAATCGATGTTACAAATGTAAATATTGTAACTATTAAAGGTTAATTAGCATAGCTATCGCGTAAATAATATTAAATAAAAACTTTAAATGCAATGCGTTAACTACCTGAAAAATAGTATTTTAAAATAGTTTTGTAAGAATCAGAACTAATTGGTTATTAGCGTTATAGTATTTGCCTTTTAAATCACCATAAATGTTTACATAAGTAAATTACAAATGTAAATTTTGTTGGTTACAATTGTAAATAACTATTTGGTTACATTTGTAAACTAATAAAACAACTATGGATAATCAATTATTAAATACCTTATATACTACCTATAAAGCGGCTGCGTTGTATGGACGTTATATTCAGTTAAAAGACATTGCTCCGCTTATAAATAATCTACCTGAATTTTGTAAAGTAGAAGTTATTGGTAAATCTGTTTTGGGTGAAAGTATTTCTTCTATAACAATTGGTAATGGACCAATTAAAGTGTTAATGTGGTCACAGATGCACGGAAATGAATCTACGACTACAAAAGCGGTATTTGATATGTTAAACAGTTTTAGTGATGCTAGTATGCAATCACTTTTAGAGGCATGTACACTTAAAATCATACCTATGTTAAATCCAGATGGCTCTGCAGCTTATACTAGGCTAAACGCTAATGCTGTAGATTTAAATAGGGATGCACAGGATTTATCCCAGCCTGAAAGTGTTGTTTTAAACACTTGTTTTAAACGCTTTAAACCCGATTATTGTTTTAATCTTCATGGACAACGTACTATGTTTAGTGTTGGTGATACTAATAAACCTGCGACTTTATCTTTTTTATCTCCATCGCAGGATAAACATAGAAGTGTTACTACAACTAGGCAAAAAGCTATGCATGTTATAAGTGCTATTAATATGGGTTTACAAGATGATTTACCTAATCAAATTGGGAGGTATGACGACGGTTTTAATATTAATTGTGTTGGTGATGCGTTTCAAAGCTTAAATGCGCCTACAATCTTGTTTGAAGCAGGACATTATAAAGATGATTACAATAGGGAAGTAGTACGAGGTTTTGTTTTTAAAGCGCTTTTACTAGCTTTGAATTATATAATTAGTGAGGATAAGCAGCGGTTTGATGTGACACATTATAATGCTATCCCAGAAAACGGAAAGCGATTTTATGATGTAATTATACGTAATGCACAATTTAAAGATCAGATATTAGATATTGGTATTAATTATCAGGAACGATTGCTTAATAATGCAGTAAAGTTTATGCCTAAAGTTGTTGCTATTACAGATTTATCTAAATTTTATGGTCATAAAGAAATAGATGCTAGCCACAATAAGGTTCTAAATCACGATAATAAGTTGATATCTATAGATTACGAAAACGATTTCGTTGTTATTAATAATGTGAAATTATCATTAAATCTTTAAAAATTTCCAATTTTAATGTATAAAATTCATTAAAAATGTTTTAATTTTGTCTATTATTTAATAAAAACATAAAATGGCAAAGTTTAAACTAGACGAAATTGATCATCAGATTCTTGATATGTTGATAGAAAACACAAGAGTTCCTTTTACAGATATAGCTAAAAAATTATTAATTTCAGCTGGTACAGTTCACGTTAGAGTGAAAAAGATGGAAGATGCAGGGATAATTAAAGGATCGTCATTAACGCTTGATTATCGTAAATTAGGGTATTCATTTATAGCTTACGTAGGTGTGTTTTTACAAAATACTTCTAAAACGTCTTTTGTTTTGGAGCGTATAAACGAAATTCCTTTTGTGACTGTAGCGCATGTTACTACAGGCAAATTTAATATCTTTTGTAAAATTAGAGCTAGAAACACTGAGCATGCAAAGGATGTAATCTTTATGTTAGATGACATAGAAGGTGTTTACAGAACAGAAACAATGATATCTTTAGAAGAAAGTATTAACGATAAAAAACGTTTAATGCACAGTATTTTTAACGAATTATAAGGCATTAAAAAAAACACTTAATAAAATTTAAAACGCTTCAATATTGAAGCGTTTTTTGTTTATTTAGATTAAATTTTAAAATTATGACCATATCAGATTTAAATGACACGGAATATATTCCTTATTTTAAAGGGTATATTGATAATGCTAATGGACTTAAGTTGTTGCCAGGATTGCAATCTAGTTTTGATGAAGCTCTTCTTTTTTTTCAATCTATTGATGAAGATAAATTAAGTTATAGATATGCAGAAAGTAAGTGGACTATAAAAGAGATTATTTGTCATTTAATTGATACTGAGCGTATATTTTGTTACAGAGCATTACGTTTTGCTAGACAAGATAAAACAGTGTTGTCGGGCTTTGATGAAAATGAATATGTGGAGTATTCTGGTGCAGATGATAGGACTGTTGATAGCTTGTTAGAAGAGTATAAAAGTGTTAGGCAGGCTAGTATAGCGCTGTATAATAGCTTTAGTCAAACAACGTTGTTATCCAAAGGTGTAGCTGGCTCAGGACATGTATCTGTTAGAGCATTAGGCTTTTTAATAATTGGTCATGAAAAACATCATATACGTATTATTAAAGAGCGTTATTTGTAGCTTTATTCTTCTTCATCAGATAAAATCAAATTGCTGTCAAGTTGTTTTTGGTTAAAATCTACAACAACATGACCATCGCTATTTGTTTCTAAGTTAATTTCAGAATCAAAATTGGTCATTGTGTAATGTAATTTACAGCTAACCTTGATTAAATAGATCGTGTCTTTAGTTTGGACTTCAACAGCTTCAATAGTTTCATTGTTATGATTGTCAAAGGTGATAATATCTTTATCGCCATAACCATCCGGAAACTTTTGAGTGAGTAAATTTAGTACCTCAGGTGTTAATTTTTTATAATCTACAATAACTTTTCGCATACCAATATATTTTAAATTAAACTGGTTAGAATAGTTCTGTAACATAGCAATTAACTAAAATTACAAATTATTTTAATGCAAACGTATTATTCGTTGTAAAATTTAAAAGAATTGATTATCAAGTCATTATCTACTATGCAATTGATTTTTGGTTGCCCAATAGCTTCTAATAATACAAAATTGATATTACCTTTTTCGTTTTTCTTGTCAAACTTCATTAAATCAATAATAGCCTCGAGATCTTCTGTTGGAATATCTACTTTGTCATATATCTTTATTAAACTGTTTTTAATGTCGATAACCTTTTCTTCAGGAAAGTTAATTAGTTTAGAAGATAAGTAAACTTCCAAAATCATACCTATCGCTATGGCTTCTCCATGCAGTAAAGCTTTAGTCTCATGGTTTAAATAAAACGACTCAATTGCATGACCTAGTGTATGTCCAAAATTTAAAGATTTTCTAAGATTTTGCTCGGTTGGATCTTGTTCTACAATTGCTTTTTTAATCAAAACAGAGTCATAAATTAGCTGATCCAAGTCTTCAAGTGTTAATTTAGATAAGGCTGTTAACTTATTGTAGTACAATTCATTGTGTATTAGTCCATGTTTAAGCATTTCTGCTAAACCAGAACGCATTTCTCTGCTTGATAAAGTGGAAAGGTAACTAGTGTCGATTAACACCATATTAGGTGTTTTAATGATGCCTATTTGATTTTTTATGTGGTCTAAGTCTACGCCATTTTTACCTCCAATTGACGCATCAACCATAGATAAAAGTGTGGTCGGAATATTTACAAATTGTATACCTCTTTGATAAGTACACGCCACGAAACCACCTAAATCCGTAACAACACCTCCTCCTAAATTAATCATTAAAGATTTTCGGTCTGCGCTTAACTCGGATAACGTTTGCCAAACACCCAAACAAGTTTCGATGTTTTTATGTTTTTCGCCAGCTTCAATTTCAATTATTTCAATAGTCAAATCTGTTGTTAATTCTGATAACAACTTAGGTAAACAAAGGGTTGACGTATTGCTGTCTACTAAAATAAAAATATTTGAAAACGTATTTTCAGAGATGTAAGTATTTAATGCAGAGTAGCTATTTTGATTAAATTGTATGCTGTAATCTTGAGTTTTAATAGGAGTCATAAATGCGTAAAAACGTTAATGGGTAAAATTAATAGTTTTTTTAAAAAATAAGACTAATGAGTAGTATATTTGTGCTGTCAAAATTAAAATTATTATGTTGGACAACACTATTTTTGAAAACACTGAAGTTGCATTCAAGCTTAAAAGCAATACTGAGTTAGATCGTGCTTACTTTTTGTTTAAAATGATATCTAATCAACCCTTAGTTAGAATAGGTACAGCAGCTACAAATTTTGCTTTAAAAGCACATTTACCTGTAGAAGGCTTGATTAGAGCGACTGTTTTTGATCATTTTTGTGGTGGAATAAATGAACAAGACTGTTTACCAGTTATTGATAAAATGTATACTGCAGGTGTTTGTTCGGTTTTAGATTATTCTGTTGAAGGTAAAGCTGTCGAAAATCAATTTGATTCTGCTAAAGAAAAAATAATGAAGCTTGTCGAGTTTAGCGATAAGAAAGACGCTATGCCAATTGTAGTCTTTAAACCAACAGGTTTAGGTCGTTTATTTTTGTTTCAGAAAAAAGGAGAAAGAAAAGCTTTTACTGATGCTGAGCAGCAAGAATGGGATAGAGTAGTGGCTAGATATCACGCCATTTGTAAAATAGCAAAAGAAAGAGATGTTGAAGTTTTGATTGATGGCGAAGAAAGTTGGATGCAAGACGCTGCAGATGATTTAGCGGTAGAAATGATGAAGGTTTATAATACTGATAAGCCTATTGTTTATAATACCTTACAAACGTATAGACACGATCGTTTAGCCTTTTTAAAAGTATCGCATGAGCGTGCTAAATCTGAAGGTTATACTTTAGGTTATAAGATTGTTAGAGGTGCTTACATGGAGAAAGAGCGTGAACGTGCTAATGATAAAGGTTATGAATCACCGATTTGTAAAGACAAAATCACGACCGACAGAAACTTTAATGATTGCTTATTGTATATTTTAAATAATTTAAATACAATCTCAATATTTATTGGTACACACAACGAAGAAAGCTCTTTATTAGCCTTAAAACTAATGACAGAATTAGGAATAAGTAAAGATGATAATCGTGTTTGGTTTGGTCAATTATATGGTATGAGCGATCATATTAGCTTTAATTTAGCTGCGCATGGTTATAATGTTGCAAAATATTTGCCTTTTGGACCAGTTAAAGACGTGATGCCATACCTAATTAGACGTGCAGAAGAAAACACATCTGTTGCTGGACAAACAGGACGAGAGCTTACTTTATTAAAAAAGGAGCGTAAAAGACGAAAATCTAATTAATCTAGAACTTTTATAGTTTGCAAGGTTGCAATGCTATCACAGTTTTCTATATAAAATTCGTAGTTTTTACTGTCTTTAGTTTCACCATAAATAAAATACATACCACAAGGTTCTTTTCTAGGTTCACTTTTAGAAAAATCTACATCTCCTTTTTTAAGGATGTAACTTATTGCAGAGGTGTCAATAGCTTTTGTGTCTAAAAGTGCTTGACTGTCTGCAGAGAAGTGTAGTGTTTTTGTACGTATATTCTTTAAGACTCTTCCTTCTGGACCATAATTATACTCGCAAGAGACACCTCTTCCGTTTAAGAAAAAAGCTAATAAAACTAAACCAATAGAGAATCCACCTAAATAGTAACCAATTCTGTGTAATATTTTCATTCTAATAAATTGAATTGCAAATTTAGAATATTAATAGGTTTATATCACTATGATTTAAGTCAAACCATTCGCCAACTGCACGACTTGTTAAAATTCCGTGATAAAAATACAATCCATTTTTTAAACCTTTATCAAATCTAATAGCGTGTTCTAAACCTCCATTATCTGCAATTTCTAATAAATAAGGCGTAAAAATATTACTAATAGAAGCAGAAGCGGTTCTAGAGTAGCGAGCAGGAATATTTGGTACGCAATAGTGGATTACGCCATTTTTAATATAGGTTGGGTTATTATGTGTCGTAATTTCGCTAGTTTCAAAACAGCCTCCCATATCAATGCTTACATCAATAATTACGGATCCTTTTTTCATGCTTTCCACCATGGTTTCAGACACAATAATTGGTGCTCTATCTTTTCCTCTTACAGCTCCAATGACTACGTCACAGCGTTTTAAGGCTTTACTTAAATATTTAGGTTGAATTGTGGATGTGTATAGTGTGCGTCCAAGATTAGCTTGTAAACAACGTAATTTTGTAATAGAATTGTCAAAAACCTTAACATTAGCACCAAGTCCAACAGCGCTTCTGGCAGCAAACTCGCCAACGGTTCCAGCACCTAGAATAACCACTTCTACAGGAGGAACACCACTAATATTTCCAAACATTAAACCATTACCATTACTAGAATTACTCAATAACTCCGCAGCAATCAGTACGGAAGCAGTTCCAGCAATTTCGCTTAAAGCTCTAACCGCAGGATATGCACCATCCGCATCACGAATAAATTCAAAAGCTAAAGCAGTGATTCGTTTTGCAGCTAGTTTTTCAAAATATTTTTTAGATTGTGTCTTAATCTGTAAAGCAGAGATTAAGGTGGTTTGAGGATTAATTAATTCTAATTCGCCTAAAGTAGGTGGTTCTACTTTTAAAATCATTGGGCAAGAATACACTTTTGCAGTATCTTTTGTGACTTCAGCTCCAGCTTCGCTATAATCTTTATCGCTAAAATTAGAGCCTTTACCAGCTTCAGACTCAATTAAAACACGATGACCATTACTAACAATTGCTGATACAGCGTCAGGAGTAAGGCAAACACGTTTTTCTTGAAATGCGGTTTCTTTAGGAATACCAATAAATAAACTGCTTTTGTGTTTAAAAATCTCTAAAGTTTCCTCTTGAGGTAATAATTCTGCTTTTGAAAATGGAGACAGTGGTTTAGACATTATTAATGTGGTTTTTAAAACTGAAACAAATTACGGTTTTTTTATAAATTATCTTTATTAAGTTGCTTTATAAAGTAAGAAGGATGAATTTTTGTTTTTTTTATAGGCTTTAGAAAAAGATTCAGAGTTATTAAAACTAAGAGCTTGAGCTATTGCATCGATAGTATGTTTAAGCATGAGCTATTTTGTTTAAGTTAATTAATTGTATATTCTATTCTCAAATCATTTAAATATTGTGTAAAAAAAATTATTTTAATGTTATTAATAACTTTAGAAAGGTAAGCGGAGTTTGTTCCAATTTTTTTAGTTAACAAATTTAAGTTTCTAGTCTTTATAAAGAAAAAAAAAGAAGATATAATCAGTAGGATTAAGATTCTCATTGATAAAAAATATTATACTCGAAATTTACAAACATTAGACTTGTAATTTATTAATCAGGCCAGACTTTATTTGAAAATAGCAATAAAATACATTAACTTTATATTTCTTTTAATTAAGCATCATTATTAACAAATCTATTTTTATATTTGAAAATCATATAGCATGAAACATTCATTAATTTATTTAGTAACAGGTACTATTGCAATTCTATTTTTTGTGTTTGGTGATATTGATTTTACTAAAGACTCAAAAGCTTTATTTAATGGTATATTGCTAGGTTGGATAATAGCAGCTTGGGTAATATTTTTATTAAAGCCTTCTCATAAAAATATAAATTAAACTTTTTTATATTTTTAATATGTTGATAGTGACAGAGGTGTTTGCAGTTTTAAAATTAAAAACGACAAAGTAGTACTAAAAACTGTAGTATAACGTTAATTGTAGAACAATCCAAAAATTACAAATTATTGTAATTAAAGCATTAAAAATAAAGTCTTATTTTTTCCCATAAAGTTTTAGGCTTTTTAAAAAGCTCTTCTTCTTGTTCTACTAAGGTTTTATCAGCCTTAGCATTGTTAAATAAATTTTGAACAAAACTATTAATAATATAGTAGGTTTTAAGCATTTTAAGTAGGGTAGTATGGGGTTTTTTAGGGTGGTATTAAAAATATTGTTTAATCTTTCCCCAAAACGTTTTTGGTTTAAATGTTAATTCGTCTTCTAGGTCTTGTATGGTTTTGTCAACCGTATTTAATCTATTAAATATTCTAGCTCTAACTAAATATATTGATGGAATAATTATTGCCATAAATGGTAGCATATGAATTAAATTAAATTCATCAAAATAATATGTGTTATTTAAGGCAAAATGTATTAATTGATAACTATACATCATAATTGGTACTAATAATGCATGATACCACCAGTGTCGACAGGTAAAGAACCAAATAAATAGCAGTAGTAATGGAATTAACTTACCTGTTATTGTCCAAACAACAATTTGAACATTTTCGTAAACTACACTATTAAATTTGTAAAAAAAAGTGTCCCAAACTTGTTGGTCTGGAACACTTTCATAAATGTAAAACAGATAAGGAGTTAAAGCAATGAATGTTGCTATAATCGAACCTGAAATTATTATTTTTCTATTAACCTGCTGGTGGGATTTTGATTTTTCTTCCGTCGATTTCTGTTGTTTGTTGTCCATTTAAATCAATAAGATTTGTTGCTTGTGCAGTGAATAATACACCACCAAAAATAGCTAATGCTAATACGTACTTTTTAGTTTTCATTTTGTTAGGGATTTAATTAATTATACCTCTAAAGTATATAAAATCTCTAATCAAAAATCGGCCAAATGTTAAAATTATGTTAAAATCAAGCTTTTTTTAATTTCTTGTTGTGGTTTAAACCACACTTGGTCAAAAATACACTATTTATTGAAAGAAAAAAGAGATTTTTTTAATCATTATTGGTTAGTGTAAGCTCGCGAGTCGTATTTTCTGACAATACAATTTGAATGGTGGTAAACTGGTCTTGTAGCAAGGGTTTTAGAAGATTTGGCCATTCTACAAAAATGTAATGATCAGAGTATATATAAGTTTCTATGCCAAAGTTGTATAACTCTTCTTCATCCTCAACACGATAAAGGTCAAAATGAAAGATGTTATCATTTAAACCTTTATACTCATTAACTAATGAAAACGTTGGGCTGCTAACTAGGTCGTCGCTACCCAATAAGCTTACAAGTGTTTTTATTAATGTTGTTTTACCAACACCCATGTCACCTTCAAACAATATTATTTTAGAGGTTGCTGCTTCTAAGACTTGTTTTGCAACTGTTTCTACTTGTTCTATATTATATTGTATAGTCACTTTAAACTTTTTTTTTGCAAAAATATATTATTTAGGACTTAATACTACAAAAGGTATAATCATTTCTTCTAAAGATACACCACCATGTTGGTAAGTGTTTCTGTAGTAACTTACATAATGATTGTAGTTATTTGGGTAAGCAAAAAACAAATCACTTTTTGCAAATATAAATGAGCTATTCATATTAATAGAAGGCAAATGGATTGTTTTTGGATCTTTAGCAGCTAGGACGTCTTTGTTTTCGTAGCTTAAACTACGACCTGTTTTGTAGCGTAAGTTTAAACTTGTGTCTCTGTCTCCAATAACTTTTGATGGGTTTTTAACATTAATGGTTCCGTGATCTGTTGTAATTATAAGTTTAAATCCCATGTGTTGGGCTTGCTGTATCATTTCTAATAAAGGTGAGTTTTTAAACCAACTTTGAGTTAAACTTCTATAAGCTTTATCGTTAGAGGCTAATTCTTTGACGACATCCATTTCTGTTTTAGAGTGCGAAAGCATATCTACAAAGTTATAAACCACAACCGTTAAATCGTTTTCTTTAAGACCTTTAAAGTTATCTGCTAGTTTTTTTCCAGACGCAAGATTGGTAATCTTATAATATTCATGTTTAAGGTTTGTAAGTCCTAAACGCTTCATTTGGGCATTTAAAAAGTCAGCTTCATGTAAGTTTTTACCACCTTCATCTGTATCGTTTTTCCAATATTCTGGATGTAGTTTTTCCATGTCACTTGGCATCAACCCAGAGAAAATAGCATTTCTAGCGTATTGAGTGGCTGTAGGTAAGATGCTATAAAAGGCTTCTTCTTTTTGCTTTTTGTAGTGGTTGTTTACAAAAGGTTCAAACGCTTTCCATTGGTCGTATCTTAAATTATCAACGACTACTAATAAGGTTGGTTGCTCTTTGCTTAGTTCTGGCGCAATTTTTTCTCTAAATAAGGTATGTGATAAAATTGGAGCATCAGTGTTAGGCTCAAACCATGAAGGGTAATTTTTGTCAATAAATTTACCAAACTGTGTGTTAGCTTCGTTTTTTTGTGACTCTAAAATTTCAAACATACTAGGGTCTTCAATGTCTTCTAATTGAATTTCCCAATAAATTAGCTTTTTGTAAAGATCTACCCATTCGTCATAACTATTAACCATGGACATATCCATCGCAATTTTTCTGAATTCTTGTTGATAATTAGAGGTTGTCTTTTCAGACACCAATCTAGAATGATCTAAGTTTTTCTTTAAACTAAGTAGTATTTGGTTTGGATTTACTGGCTTTATAAGGTAATCGGCAATTTTATTACCAATAGCCTCTTCCATAATATATTCTTCTTCACTTTTAGTAATCATCACTACAGGAAGTGTGTCTTGTTTTTCTTTAATTTCGTTTAAAGTTTCTAAACCACTTAATCCAGGCATGTTTTCGTCTAAAAAAACAATATCAAATTTTTTCTCATCTAAAATTTCTAAAGCTTCTGTTCCGCTATTACAAGTGGTTACTTTATAGTTTTTTTGTTCTAAAAAGATGATATGAGGCTTTAATAGATCTATTTCGTCATCAACCCAAAGAATATTTATATTGTTCATGTATATTTGTGTATATTAATTAAATAAAGGATTAAGCTTGAAAGCAAGTAACAAACTTAAAATACTAAACGATCCAATTTACGGATTTATTACTATACCAAATTCTATAATATTTGATTTAATAGAGCATAAATATTTCCAACGACTGCGACGTATCTCTCAAATGGGTTTGTCCTATTTAGTATATCCAGGTGCGCACCATACACGTTTTCATCACGCTATTGGTTGTATGCATTTAATGCAAAAAGCAGTACAAGTACTTCGTTTTAAAGGGGTTGAAATTTCTGAAGACGAAGAAAAAGCGCTTTATATAGCTATTTTACTACACGATATTGGTCATGGACCATTTAGTCATGCAATGGAACATAGTATTGTAAGTGGTGTTTCTCATGAAGAAATATCGTTGTTATTTATGGAAGCTTTAAATATAGAATTTAACGACGATTTAACACTTGCTATTCAGATTTTTAAAGGAGACTATCACAGGACCTTTATGTTGCAATTAATCTCTAGTCAAATTGATATGGATCGCGCAGATTACTTAAAACGTGATAGTTTTTATACTGGTGTGTCCGAAGGTAATATTAATAGTGAGCGTTTAATAACAATGCTTAATGTTAAAGATGATCAATTAGTTATTGAAGATAAAGGTATATATAGTGTAGAAAAATTTTTAGTAGCTAGACGCTTAATGTATTGGCAAGTTTATTTACATAAAACCAGCTTAGTCGCAGAGCAGTTATTAATACGAGTGCTAAAACGTGCTAAAGAATTGGTAGCAAAGGGCGTTTATCTAGAAGCAAGTAAACCGTTATCCTTTTTTTTAAAAAATGAAATTACTATTGACAAATTTGATGCAGATTGTCTAGAAACATTTGCTAAATTAGATGATTATGATATTGTTGCAGCAATGAAAAATTGGCAATATCATGATGACTTTGTTTTAAAAAATCTTTGCGAGATGATTATAAATAGACATCTTTTAAAAGTAAAAATAAAGAAAAAGCCTATTTCAAAAGACGTTTTAATAGCACATAAATCTAATTTGCAATCAAAATATAATATTATTGATGCAGATGCAGACTATTTTGTGTTTACAGGACAGATTAGTAATCAAGCATATTCAAGAAAAAAACAAAATATAAATATCTTACATAAAAATGGTAAAGTTGAGGATATAGTTAAGGCTTCAGACCAACTTAGCTTAAAAGCGTTGTCAAAACCAGTGACTAAATATTATATATGCTATCCAAAAGACCAACTTTAGCACATTTTTTCTATTTTTGTTGACAATGAAATTTACCGCAGAACAAATAGCAGGTATTTTAGATGGTGTCGTAGAAGGCAATCCTCAAGTAGAGGTATCTAAATTATCTAAAATAGAAGAAGGTGTAGAAGGCGCTTTGACCTTTTTGGCAAATCCAAAATACACACATTATATATATACTACAAAAGCATCAATTGCTATTGTAGCAAAAGACTTTGTACCTGAGCAAAACGTTAGTTGTACTTTAATTAAGGTGGATGACGCGTATAAGTCATTTTCAAAATTATTAGAGTATTACAATCAAGTAAAGCTAAATAAGTTTGGGATTGAACAACCAACATCCATATCCGATACAGCTAAAGTTGGAAAGGATATTTACATTGGTGCATTTACAGTAGTAGGTGACAACGTAAAAATTGGAGATAATGTAAAGATTTTTCCTAATTGTTATATAGGAGACAATGTTATAATTGACGATAATACAGTGTTGTTTTCTGGAGCAAAAATTTATTCAGACTGTGTGATTGGTAAAAATTGTGTAATTAATTCTGGAGCTATAATTGGAGCAGATGGATTTGGTTTTGTACCTGATGATCAAGGGGAGTATAGTAAAGTACCACAAATTGGAAATGTTATACTTGAAGATTTTGTTGACATTGGAGCAGCTACAACCATTGACAGAGCTACTTTAGGATCTACAATAATTAGACGAGGTGTAAAATTAGATAACCAAATCCAAATAGCACACAACGTAGAAATTGGAAAAAACACAGTAATAGCTGCTCAAACAGGTATTGCAGGTTCAACTAAAATTGGCGAAAATTGCCAAATAGGAGGTCAAGTAGGTTTTGCAGGACATTTAACTATTGGAAACAATGTTAAAATACAAGCACAATCAGGAATAGGTAGAAATATTAAAGACAATGAGGTGTTACAAGGTTCGCCAGCATTTAGCTACGTGGATTGGAATAAATCTTATGTGTATTTTAAAAATCTTCCAAAATTAGCTAAAACAATAAACGAATTAGAAAAAAAAGGAAATGGGAATAATTAGTACTGACATAAAGCAAAAAACAATACTTAAGGAAGTATCCCTTAAAGGTGTTGGCTTACATACAGGAAAAGAGGTAACATTAACCTTTAAACCTGCACCAGTAAATGCTGGATTTTCTTTTAAAAGAATAGATTTAGAAGGAAACCCTGTTATAGAGGCAGATGCAAACTATGTAACTAACACACAACGTGGGACTTGTTTAGAAAAAAACGGAGTTACCATTCAAACGTGCGAACATGTATTAGCTGCTTTAGTAGGTTTAGATATAGATAATGCTATTTTAGAACTAGATAACTCAGAACCACCAATTATGGATGGATCTTCTAAGTTTTTTGTAGAAGCATTAGAAAAAGCAGGAATTGAAGAACAAGATGCCTTTAGAGAAGTGTATGAGGTAAGCGATGTTATCTCTTACACAGATGAAGAGTCTGGTAGCGAAATTTTAGTAATGCCAGCAAAAGAGTATCAAATTACAACAATGGTTGATTTTGGGACTAAAGTATTAGGTACACAAAATGCAACATTAAATAATATGTCCGATTTTAAAAAGGACATATCAGATTCTAGGACGTTTAGTTTTTTACATGAATTAGAATCATTACTAGAGCATGGATTAATTAAAGGAGGTGATTTAAATAATGCTATCGTTTATGTAGATAAAGAATTGTCTGATTCTACAATGGAAAAATTAAAATCAGCTTTTAATAAAGATGCAATTGCTGTTAAACCAAATGGGATTTTAGATAACTTAACCTTACACTATCCTAATGAAGCAGCAAGACACAAACTACTAGATGTTATTGGTGATTTAGCTTTAATAGGAACACGCATTAGAGGTAAAGTAATTGCTAATAAACCAGGTCATTTTGTAAACACTCAGTTTGCAAAAAAAATGTCCAAATTAATAAAAAACGAAAGACGTAATAACGTACCAAATATTGATTTAAACCAAACTCCGGTTATGGATGTTAATCAAATTATGGACATGTTACCACATAGACAACCTTTTTTATTACTAGATAAGGTTTTTGAATTATCAGACAATCATGTTATTGGTCTTAAAAATGTGACCATGAACGAGGAGTTTTTTAAAGGTCACTTTCCAGGAGCACCAGTAATGCCAGGCGTTTTAATAGTAGAAGCTATGGCGCAAACAGGTGGTATATTAGTTTTAAGTACCGTTCCAGACCCAGAAAATTATTTAACTTTTTTCATGAAAATGGATAATGTTAAATTCAAACAAAAAGTAGTGCCAGGTGATACGTTAATATTTAAATGTTCATTAATAACACCAATAAGACGTGGTATTTGCCATATGCAAGGTTATGCTTATGCAAACGGTAAATTATGTGCAGAAGCAGAATTAATGGCACAAATAACAAAAGTAAAATAATACTAAAAAAATGAACCAACCCCTAGCATACGTTCATCCAGGAGCGAAAATCGCAAAAAATGTGGTTATTGAGCCATTTACTACTATAAGCAATAATGTAATTATTGGAGAAGGTACGTGGATTGGTAGTAACGTAACAATTATGGAAGGCGCAAGAATCGGTAAAAATTGTAATATTTTTCCTGGTTCTGTAATTTCTGCGGTACCACAAGACTTAAAATATAATGATGAAGATACACTTACAATCATAGGTGATAATGTTACTATAAGAGAGTGTGTTACAATTAATAGAGGTACAACTGACAGAATGAAAACTGTTGTTGGAGATAACTGTTTAATAATGGCATATTGCCATATTGCTCATGATTGTATCGTAGGTAATAATTGCATATTTTCTAATAATTCAACTTTAGCTGGACATATAAATATAGGTGACTATGTTGTTTTGGCAGGTATGACAGCTGTACACCAATTCTGTTCAGTAGGTAGTCATGCTTTTGTAACAGGAGGATCTTTGGTGCGTAAAGATGTACCACCTTTTGTAAAAGCAGGTAGAGAGCCACTATCTTACGTAGGAATTAATTCTGTTGGTTTAAGACGTAGAGGTTATACCACTGAAAAAATTAGAGAAATTCAGGACATATTCAGAATTTTATACCAAAAAAATTATAACAACTCGCAAGCTGCTGCTATTATTGAAGCAGAAATGGAAGCAACGACAGAAAGAGATGAAATTCTTCAGTTTATAAAGAATTCTCATCGTGGAATCATGAAAGGGTATTTCAAATCAAATTAAAAATTAAAAATTAAAAAATAAAAATGGCAACGACTTCAGATATTAGAAACGGACTATGTATTAGATATAACAATGATATCTATAAAATCATTGAATTTTTACATGTTAAACCAGGTAAAGGACCAGCTTTTGTTAGAACAAAAATGAAAAGTGTAACTAACGGTAAAGTGTTAGATAATACGTTTTCTGCAGGTCATAAATTAGAAGATGTAAGAGTAGAAACACATAAATTTCAGTATTTATATAATGATGGCGAATTTTATCATTTTATGAATGAAGCGGATTATTCTCAAATTAGATTATTAGAGTCTGCTTTAGATACACCAGATTTAATGAAAGAAGGTGAAGTGGTTACTATTCAAATCAATTCAGAAGACAATATGCCACTTTCTGTAGATATGCCAGCAACCGTAATTTTAGAAGTAACAGCTACTGAGCCAGGAGTTAAAGGTAACACTGCTACTAATGCAACAAAACCTGCAACGGTAGAAACTGGAGCAACTGTTAACGTTCCTTTATTTATTAATGAAGGCGATAAAATTAAAGTTGAAACAGACAAAGGGACTTACAAAGAACGTGTAAAGGAATAGTCTGGAGTTAAATGAAATTTCCAAAGCCATATACATTACAAGACATTGCAAAAATTATAGACTGTACGTTTGTAGGAGATGCTAATTTTGAGGTGCTAGGCATGAACGAGATTCATGTAGTAACACCTGGAGATATTGTTTTTGTTGATCACCCAAAATACTATGATAAAGCCTTAAATAGTGCAGCTACCATTGTTTTAATTAACAAAGAGGTGGATTGTCCTACAGGTAAAGCATTGTTAATTAGTGATGATCCTTTTAGAGATTTTAATAAACTTACGTCATATTTTAAACCATTTACTAGTTCAAATGTAGCGATATCAACATCAGCAAAAATTGGCGTAAATACAGTAATACAACCAAATTGTTTTATAGGTCATAATGTTACTATTGGAGATAATTGTGTAATCCATTCTAACGTAAGTATATACGACGACACGGTTATTGGAAACAATGTTACCATCCATGCTGGAAGTATTTTAGGTGCTAGTGCTTTTTATTATAAAAATAGACCAGAAGGGTTTGATCAATTAAAATCTGGAGGTAGAGTAGTAATACAAGATAATGTAGATATTGGTGCATTATGTACTATAGATAAAGGGGTTACAGGAGACACGACCATTGGAGAAGGCTCTAAATTAGATAATCAAATCCAAGTTGGGCATGATACCGTTATTGGTAAAAAATGTTTAATTGCCTCTCAAACAGGTATTGCAGGATGTTGTATTATTGAAGATGAAGTTACACTTTGGGGACAAGTAGGAACAACTAGCGGAATTACAATAGGTAAAAAAGCTAATGTTTTAGGTCAAACAGGTGTGACAAAATCCATAGAAGGCGGAAAATCCTATTTTGGGACGCCAATTGAAGAATCAAGAGTAAAATTAAAAGAGTTGGCATATATTAAGCGAATTCCTGAAATAATTAAACAATTAAAAAACAAATAGATGTCAGCCAGAGCAATTGTAAAAGCCTTTTATAGTTTAGATTTAGCAAAAGCAGATAATGCGATTGAAATGTTTGATAAAAATTGTCAATTGCATTGGAATAGTAGTCAAGGATATACAGCCTTAGATTATAACGGTATTGACCAAAAGCTAAAGGAGGTTAGACAATCATTTGTGTCATTTACTTATAAATTAAGTCATTTACTAAAAGAAAATAATACCATTACAGCTAGATATACAGCCTATGCAGCTACAATTGAAAGACCTGATAAGGTGGAGCCAATAGCTCATTTTATTTCAATTTGGGAAGTAAAGGATGGACTTTTATATAAAGGATACGAAATAAGTCAATTATTTGATGAAAATCCTTCTAGTTTATCATCATATTCGTAAAATAAAATTTAAAATACTTTTAGTAATCGCAATCAAAAACTTACTTTTGCATAGCAAAGAACAATTCAACATAAAATTTCTTAATCAATACAAAACATGAGCGTTTTAGTAAACAAAGATTCAAAAATAATAGTTCAAGGATTTACAGGTAGTGAAGGTACTTTTCACGCAGGTCAAATGATTGAATACGGAACAAATGTAGTAGGTGGTGTAACACCAGGTAAAGGTGGTCAAACACATTTAGACAGACCAGTTTTTAACACAGTGCAAGAAGCTGTAGATAAAGCAGGAGCAGACACTACAATCATTTTTGTGCCACCAGCATTTGCAGCAGACGCAATAATGGAAGCTGCTAACGCAGGAATTAAAGTAATTATTTGTATTACAGAAGGTATTCCTGTAGCAGATATGATTAAAGCAGCAGCTTATATCAAAGACAAAGACTGTAGATTAATTGGACCTAACTGTCCAGGCGTTATCACTCCAGGAGAAGCTAAAGTTGGTATTATGCCAGGTTTTGTTTTCAAAAAAGGAAAAGTTGGTATCGTATCTAAATCTGGTACATTAACGTATGAAGCTGCGGATCAAGTTGTAAAACAAGGATTAGGAATCACTACTGCAATTGGTATTGGTGGAGACCCAATTATTGGAACAACTACAAAAGAAGCGGTTGAGTTATTAATTAATGATCCAGAAACTGAATGTGTTGTTATGATTGGTGAAATTGGTGGTCAATTAGAAGCAGATGCTGCTAACTGGTATAAAGCTTCAGGAAGTAAAAAACCTATCGTTGGTTTTATCGCAGGAGAAACTGCACCAGCAGGACGTACAATGGGTCATGCAGGAGCAATTGTAGGTGGATCTGATGATACAGCTCAAGCTAAAAAAGCAATTATGAGAGAATGTGGTATTCACGTAGTAGATTCTCCAGCTGAAATTGGTAAAAAAGTAGCCGAAGTTATGGCTTAAATTACTTAACACTAATGTGTTAAAATAATCCAAATAAATAAACGTTTAAAGTTCGTTAGCTTAATTTAGCTAACGAACTTTTTTTATTAACATAATCAACCAAAAAATGAAACATTTAAAACTAATTTTAGCTTTAGCTGTAATTACTTTTGTTGCTAGCTGCAAAAAAAGTAATTCGGATACAACCGCAGCTAAAACAGAAACACAAAAGGATGCCAATGGATTTAGTTATCAAAGCGTAGCTAATGACCCAACAGGATTAAGATTGTATACCCTAGATAATGGTCTAAAAGTATATTTAAGCAAAAACACCGATGAGCCTAAAATCCAAACTTACATTGCAGTAAGAGCTGGTTCTAATTACGATCCCAAAGAATCTACTGGATTAGCACATTATTTAGAGCACATGGTCTTTAAGGGTACCGATCAGATTGGCACAGTTAATTGGGAAACTGAAAAAAAATATCTAGACACTATTTCTAATTTATACGAAAAACATAGAGCTGAAAAAGATCCAGATAAAAAACTAGCTATTTATAAAGAGATTGATCGAGTGTCTTTAGAAGCATCAAACTATTCAGTAGCTAATGAGTATGATAAAATGTCAAGCTCTTTAGGTGCTACAGGTACTAACGCTTATACTTGGTTTGAGCAAACAGTGTATACCAATAAAATTCCGGTAAACGAATTAGACAAATTTTTAGCACTAGAAAGCGAGCGTTTTGGACAAGTAGTCTTACGTTTATTTCATACAGAATTAGAAGCTGTTTTTGAAGAGTTTAATAGAGGCCAAGATAATGATGGTCGTAAACGTTATGCAGCTATGCTAGAAGGTTTATTTCCTAATCATCCTTATGGTCAGCAATCTACTATTGGTACTGCAGAGCATTTAAAAAATCCTTCTATGATAGATATTAATAACTATTTTGACAAATATTATGTACCAAATAATATGGCAGTCGTTTTAGTTGGTGATTTAGATTTTGAATCAACCATACAAAAAGTGAATAATACCTTTGGTAAGTTTGAAAGAAAAGAAGTAGAGCATCCTGTACTACCTAAGGAAGAGCCATTAACTGCAATAGTAGAAAACGAGGTGTATGGACCAACTGCAGAAAGTATTTCTATAGCCTACAGAACAGGCGGAGTTAATACTGAAGAAGAAAAACTTGTAACCTTAGCAGATATGATTTTGGCTAATGGTAACGCTGGTTTGATGGATTTAAATTTAAATCAAAAGCAATTAGTGCAATATGCTGGATCTTCAACAACATTTTTAAACGATTATGGTTATCATTCTTTAAGTGGATCACCTAAAGAAGGTCAGTCGTTAGAAGAGTTAAAAGGTTTAATGTTAGATCAAATTAACAAACTTAAAAAAGGTGAATTTGAAGATTGGATGATTGATGCAGTTATCAATGATCTTAAAAAATCTCAATTAAAGCAATTTGAAAGTAGTACAGCTGTGGCAGATGCTTATGTTGATGCTTTTATTCATAACGAAAAATGGGAAGACAAAGTCCGTTTTTTAGACGACCTAAAAAAGATTACAAAACAACAATTGGTGGATTTTGCTAATTCATTTTACAAAGATAATTACGTTGTAACGTACAAACGTAAAGGTAATGACGACAAAATCGTAAAAGTACAAAACCCAGGAATTACACCTGTTAATCTTAATAGAGGTGCTAATTCTAAATATATCGAAGACTTTAATAAAATGGAGTCAGAAGCTTTAAAACCTGTCTATGTAGATTATGCTTCAGCTATTAAAACAACTAAAACCGATAGCGGAATTAAAGTATCATATATTGAGAATGAATCAAATGATTTATTTGACTTAAACATCATTTTTGATATGGGAAGTGATAATGACAAAAAATTAGATTTAGCAGTAGGTTATTTAGAGTATTTAGGCACAGATAAATATTCAAATGAAGACTTGAATAAAGAGTTTTATAAATTAGGAATAGATTATTACGTTAATACAGGTAATGAGCAAACTTTTATTGGTTTAAATGGGTTAAAAGAAAATCTTCCAAAAGGTCTTGAGCTGTTAGAAGAATTATTGGATAATGCTGTACCAAACCAAGAAGCATATAGTAAATACGTGCAATCTATTGCTAAAGGAAGACAAAATAATAAAACTAATAAAGGTAGTATTTTAAGAAGTGGTTTAATGAATTATGCTAAATATGGCGAAAATTCTAGCTTACGAAATATCATTCCTGTAACAGAATTAAATAGTATTAATCCTCAAGAATTAGTAAATCTAACCAAAGATTTAAAAAACTACAAACAGCGCATGTTTTATTACGGTAAAGATGTCGATAATGCAATTTCAGCTATAAATAAATCTCATAAAGTAAGTCAAGATCTTAAAGATTATCCTGAAGCAGTTGCTTTTACAGAAAAAGAAACTGGAGGAAATGTGTATTTTGTAGATTTTGACATGGTACAATCTGAAATGATGTTTTTAGCAAAAGGAGAACCTTTTAAAGCAGAAAACATGGCTGCATCTACATTATTTAACACCTATTTTGGAGGAGGTTTATCCTCAATAGTTTTTCAGGAAATTAGAGAATCTAAATCATTAGCATATTCTGCATGGTCTAATTATAGTACTGCTAGAGAAAAAGACGATTCTAATTACGTAATGGCATACATTGGTACTCAGGCAAACAAAATGCCACAAGCAGTGGAGGCTATGATGGGATTAATGAATGATATGCCAGAATCTGAAGCTCAGTTTAATGCAGCTAAAGAGTCTACTTTAAAGCAAATAGCAGCACAACGTATTAATAAATCTAGTATTTTCTGGAGTTATGAAAGACTTCAAAAATTAGGAATCTCAGAGGATAACAGAGAAGCTATGTATAATGCAATTAAAGATATGACTTTAGCGGATTTACGCGAGTTTTTTAATAAAAACATAAAAGGAGAAGATTATAACGTTATGGTAATTGGAAACAAAAAAGATGTGGATTTAAAAGCTCTAAATAAATTAGGAAAAGTACAAGAGATGGATGTGGATTATTTATTTAATTACGAAAAACAAGAAGACGTTAAAATGTAATTAAAACAACATAAAGAGACTGCAAGAAGGCTATAGATTAAAACCTCATAATTGTATAAATTATGAGGTTTTTTTATACATAACAATTTGTAATTACTATATTTGAATTAGTAAACTAACAATATATTTTCGATTAAATCGAAAAACAAAAAATAGATCATAAATGAAACTTTTAGAAGGGAAAACAGCAATTATTACAGGTGCTTCCAGAGGTATTGGTAAAGGGATTGCTCAAGTATTTGCTCAGCAAGGTGCAAATGTAGCATTCACTTACAGTTCGTCTGTAGAGGCTGCAAACGAGTTAGAAAAAGAATTAAATGCTTTTGGTGTAAAAGCAAAAGGATATAAAAGTAACGCAGCAAGTTTTGACGAAGCACAGCAATTAGCAGAGGATGTTTTAGCAGAATTTGGTAGCATTGATGTGTTAATAAATAATGCAGGTATTACTAAAGATAACTTGTTAATGAGAATGGGTGAACAAGATTTTGATCAAGTAATTGAAGTTAATCTTAAGTCTGTTTTTAATATGACAAAAGCAGTACAACGTACTATGTTAAAGCAACGTAAAGGATCTATAATTAACATGAGTTCTGTAGTTGGTGTCAAAGGTAACGCTGGACAAACTAACTACGCAGCATCAAAAGCTGGTATTATTGGTTTTTCTAAATCTGTAGCTTTAGAGTTAGGCTCTAGAAATATTAGAAGTAATGTGATTGCACCAGGTTTTATCGAAACAGAAATGACTGCAAAGTTAGATGAAGAAACCGTTAAAGGATGGCGTAATGCTATACCACTTAAGCGTGGTGGTACACCAGAAGATATTGCTAATGTATGTGTGTTTTTAGCATCAGATATGTCTGCCTATGTAACTGGACAAACTATAAATGTTGATGGTGGAATGTTAACCTAAAATTGGGTTAGCCACAAACGGTCTTACAATAATTAAACCATGAAAAACATTATTTTTGCATTGACGCTTTTTTTAGTGTCAGCGTTAAATGCTTCAGCTCAAGAATGGATTGACTATAAATCCGAAGAGCATGCATTTATTGCTAAATATCCTGTGCAACCTGTACAAACACTTGAAGTTGTAGATACGGAAGTAGGACCTTTAGATATGTATATGATTATTCATGTGGCAACTTCAGAAAATAGTACTAATGTTGTTTATTCTGTTATAAAATCAGCATATCCAAAGTCTCAATTTGAAAATGTAGCGGATAATTATGAAGATGAAGTTCTTGATGCAGCGGTTCAAGGTGCTGTGCAAAATGTTAATGGTACATTAATATTTAAAAACGAAGTAACTCACAATGGCTATCCAGGAAGGAGTTTTAAAATTGAAATTGAAAAGGCATATATTTATATGAATGCTTATTTAGTAGATAATATAATGTTTGTATCTCAAGTAATATGCTTGACAGAAAATGATAATAATAAGGATATCAAACGTTTTATGGACGCGTTTGATATTATTAAAGTAAAAGAAGATTAAGTGTCTGCAGATACTATATTATATATCATTTTAGCAGGAATAATCGCTGTATTATTAGCCTTATTTCAGTATTATTATAAAACAAAAAGCGCATCAAAAGATAATGCGCTTTTTGCTTTTTTACGTTTTATCACCTTGTTTTCAGTCTTATTATTACTAATAAATCCAAAATTTGAGCAAGTAGAATATTACACTGAAAAACCAAACTTAATATTAGCGGTAGATAATTCAGCATCGTTAAAGCATTTAAATCAAGCAGATAAGGCTAAAACATTCACTAACTATATTCTAAAAAACACTCAGGTTACTGATAAATTTAATGTAAAACTGTTTGCTTTTGGAGAAGATATAAAAGTTGCAGATAGTTTTACTTTTGCAGATCGTCAAACTAATGTTGATAAAGTTTTTAAATCCTTAACCCAAGTATATAAAAACACAGTGTCGCCAACTATAATGGTAACAGATGGTAATCAGACTATTGGTAATGATTATCAATTTTCTGCAAAAAAATATAATCAAGCTATTTACCCAATAATCCTTGGTGATACAGTAGTTTACTCAGATTTGCAGATTAGTAAGCTAAATGTTAATAAATACGCATATTTAAAAAATAATTTTCCTCTTGAAGCTATAGTAGTCTATAACGGTAGTCAACCAATAACTAGCAAGTTTATAGTCACAAAAGGAAATGCTACCGTTTTTTCCAAACCAATAACTTTAGATAAATCTAATAATAGTCAAGTTTTAAATTTTACTTTACCTGCAAATGATGTTGGAGTGCAAGATTACAAAGCACAAATAATTCCGTTAGATACTGAAAAAAATAAGACCAATAACTACAAAAATTTTGCAGTAGAAGTCATTGATCAAAAATCTAAAATTGCTATTGCTAGTACTATTTTACATCCTGATTTAGGAGCTATAAAAAAAAGTATTGAAAGTAATGAGCAACGTGAAGTTGTGTTTTTAAACCCTAATAAAATTTTAAATCAATTAAATGATTTTCAATTAGTTATACTATATCAGCCAAATGCTTTATTTAAGTCATTGTTTGATGAATTACAAAAGCAAAACAAGAATAAATGGGTTATTATTGGAGCAAAAACAGATTGGCAATTTTTAAATAAAGTGACTAGTAGTTATAATTTAGATTATACCTCACAAAACGAAGATTATCAACCTTCATTTAATAAAAATTATAACCCTTTTATAGTTGAAGATATAGATTTTGAAAATCTTCCTCCTTTAAAATCTACTTTTGGTGAGGCTATTTTTAATCAACCGTTTGAAACAATATTATATAAAACAGTATCTAGTATAAAAACAGAACAACCGTTATTAGCTACTTTAGAAACTAATGGAACTAGGGAAGCAGTATTGTTTGGAGAAGATATTTGGAAATGGCGAGCGCAAAGTTACATTAACGAAGACAGTTTTTTAAAGTTTGATAATTTTGTTGGTAAATTAGTTCAATACTTGGCATCTAATAAGCGTCGCAATAGATTGAATATTGATTATAATTCATTTTACAACGGAAGTGATAATATTGTTATAAACGCTCAGTTTTTTAATAAAAATTACGAGTTTAATACTGATGCATCCTTGGTGATTTCATTAAAAAACACAAAAACCCAAGCTGTTTTAAATAGACCTTTGATTTTAAAAGGAAATAGTTATCAAGTTAACTTAAATGGATTAGAATCTGGAAACTACAACTTTACGGTAAATTCAGCTTCAGAGAATATTTCAGTTTCTGGTACTTTTAAAATTATTGAGTATAACGTAGAGCAACAATTTTTAAACGCAGATGTAACAAAGTTGCAACAATTAGCTACTAATAGTGGTGGTGAAGCATATTTTATAAATAGTTATGAGGCTTTAATCGATAGTTTATTAAAGGATAATCGTTACCAACCCATTCAAAAAAGCAATAAAAGTGTTGTACCTTTGATTGATTGGTCATATTTACTATTTATTATCGCTTTAAGCTTAGCGTTAGAATGGTTTATCAGAAAATTTAAAGGATTAATTTAAAATTAAAAAAAATTATGGAAAAATTACCAAAAGGAGCATTTCCTTTTATAATAGCAGCAGTAATAGGATTAATTATTATGGCTAAATCGGTTAAAACAATTGATTCTGGTCATGCAGGAGTATTGTATCAACTTGGAGGTGGAGTAGATCCAGATAGCGAACCACTTGGTGAAGGTATAAATTTTGTAGCACCTTGGAACAGTGTTATCGATTACGAGGTTAGACAACAAGAATTACCAGAAAAAATGTCTGTGTTATCTTCAAACGGTTTGGATATTAAATTAGATGCTTCTGTATTATATCAACCTGATTATAAAAACTTAAGTAAATTACATAAAGAAAAAGGTAGAGAGTATGTAAGCAGAGTATTGCAGCCTGCCATACGTAGTGCAGCTAGAAGCGTTGTAGGACGTTATACTCCAGAGCAATTATATTCTAGTAAACGTGATGCTATTCAAGATGAAATTTTTGAAGAAACCAAAAAAATCGTCGAGTCACAATACATACAATTAAATAACATTTTGATTAGAGATGTGACTTTACCTCCAACTATTAAAGATGCAATTGAGCGTAAACTTAAACAAGAACAAGAATCTTTAGAGTATGAGTTTAGATTAGTTACTGCTGCTAAAGAAGCTGAAAAAGTAATTATCGAAGCTCAAGGTAAAGCTGATGCAAACAAAATTTTAAGTGCGTCATTAACTGATAAAATATTACAAGATAAAGGAATAGAAGCTACTGTAAAGCTTTCAGAATCTAATAATAGCAAAGTAATTGTGATTGGATCAGGAGATAGCGGAATGCCTATTATTTTAGGTAACCAATAAATTGAGTATTAGAATTTTTATAAAAACTTAAAATTATTTTATAATAAATTTGGTTTTTAAAATATAATTTAACAATCTTTGTACAGAGCAAAAAAAAAACATGAACTTTATTCAATTACATCATCATCATTTCCATACTAGCACTCAAGCCAGTTAGAAATGTATTGAATAAAATCAAAATATATTTTAAAACCGTTTGAGTAAATCAAACGGTTTTTTGTTTTTATACACTTTCCTAAAGATTTACTCAAATTTTCAAAAAAAATCTAAAAAATTTAAAAAGAAATAAAATGAGTAAATTAAAAATTGCAATTCAAAAATCAGGAAGATTAAACGAGGATTCGATGCAAATCCTTAAAGATGTTGGTATTTCTATAGATAATGGTAAAGACCAATTAAAAGCATCTGCAAAAAACTTTCCATTAGAAATTTTTTATCTGCGTAATGGAGATATTCCACAATACCTTAAAGACGGTGTGGTGGATGTTGCTATTATTGGAGAAAACGTTTTAATCGAAAAAGGAAACGATATCACAATTGCTGAAAAACTAGGATTTTCAAGTTGTAAAGTTTCTGTGGCAGTGCCAAAAGGTGTTAAATACAATTCTGTAAGAGATTTAGAAGGAAAACGCATCGCAACGTCTTACCCAAATACAGTTAATCAATTTTTAGAGAAAAACGGAGTAACAGCCAATTTACACATCATTAATGGGTCTGTAGAGATTGCTCCAAACATTGGATTAGCGGATGCTATTGTAGATATTGTATCTAGCGGAAGTACTTTATTCAAAAACGGTTTAAAAGAAGCAGAAGTTATTTTAAAGTCAGAAGCGGTATTAGCGGTTTCTCCTCAAATTTCTGATGATAATCAGGCTATACTTGATAAACTGCAGTTCAGATTACAATCTGTTTTAAAAGCTAGACAATCCCGCTACGTATTATTAAATGCACCAAATAACAAGGTGGACGATATTATAAATATTTTACCAGGAATGAAAAGCCCAACGGTTTTACCATTGGCACAAGAGGGTTGGAGTTCAATCCACTCTGTAATTAACAAAAATGATTTTTGGGAAATTATTGACGAACTAAAGCTAAACGGAGCAGAAGGTATCCTAGTTTGTCCAATCGATAACATGGTACTATAACATAACGTCACTTTGAGTGATTTTTAGGTACGAGAAATTGTATCGAAAAGCTTAAAAAAAAAATAAAATGAAAACAATAAGCAACCCAAACCAATCGTCTTGGTTAGACATTTTGCAACGTCCAACGCAAACCGTTAATGATATAGAAGCTACGGTAACTCAAATTTTTGAGGACGTACAACGTAATGGTGACCAAGCAGTCGCTAAGTATACGCAATTATTTGATGGCGCAGAATTAGAGTCAAATGTGGTTACAGTTGAAGAAGTTGAAGCAGCAAGTGCTAAGGTTTCAAAGCCATTAAAAGAAGCCATTCAGCAAGCAAAAAATAATATTGAAGCGTTTCATACTGCACAAAAAACCGAAAAAGTTAGCGTACAAACAACAGAAGGTGTTAACTGTTGGCAAGAAAAAAGAGCGATTCAGAAAGTCGGGATTTACATACCTGCTGGTACAGCGCCTTTATTTTCAACGGTTTTAATGCTAGCAGTGCCTGCGCAAATTGCAGGTTGCAAAGAGATAGTATTATGTTCTCCGCCAAATAAAGACGGTAAAATTGCTAACGAAATTTTATATGCAGCACAACTTTGCGGAGTGACTAAAATTATAAAAGTTGGCGGAATCCAAGCTATCGCTGGTTTAACGTTTGGTACAGCAAGTATCCCTCAGGTTTACAAAATATTTGGACCAGGAAATCAATTTGTGACTGTTGCTAAGCAATTAGCAACTAAATATGGTGTTGCTATTGACATGCCTGCTGGTCCAAGTGAGTTATTAGTTGTGGCAGATGATACTGCAAATGCTAGTTATGTGGCTTCGGATTTATTAAGCCAAGCCGAGCATGGAGCGGATAGCCAAGTCATTTTGGTGTCTACCTCTCAAAAGTTAATTGACGCTGTCGCGGAAGAGATTCAGCTTCAGCTAAAAGCGCTTCCAAGACAAGATATTGCACAACAAGCTATAGATAATTCTAAATCTATTTTGGTTGAAACTGATGCCATAGCATTAGATTTAATTAATCAATACGGACCAGAACATTTTATTGTTTGTACGGATAATAACGTTTTTTATGTGGACGGAATAGAGAATGCAGGATCGGTATTTATAGGTAATTACACGCCAGAAAGTGCGGGAGATTATGCATCTGGAACCAATCACACATTACCAACTAATGGATTTAGTAAAGCCTATTCAGGAGTAAATTTAGATAGTTTTACAAAAGCGATTACCTTTCAAAATATTACAAAACAAGGGTTGCTAAATATTGGAAACACTATTGAGTTAATGGCTGAAGCCGAAGGATTACAAGCACACAAAAATGCGGTTACTATTCGTTTAAATGATTTAAAATAGTGCAACGTCCTACTGAACTGGTTTCAGTTTTACACAAGAATAATACAACAGAATACTGCCAATACATTTAGTAATAAGAGAAAATGAACCAAAAAACAAACATAAACAATCTGGTTAGAGCTAACATAAAAGCGCTAAAACCATATTCTTCTGCAAGAGATGAGTTTAAAGGGACTGCAGATGTTTTTCTAGATGCAAACGAGAATCCATTTGGAGATTTAAACAGATATCCTGATCCGCAGCAAAAAGAGATTAAGGATAAATTATCTGCCATTAAAAAGGTCGCAACAGACCAAATTTTTATTGGTAATGGTAGTGATGAAGTTATAGATTTAGCGTTTCGTATTTTTTGCGAACCTGGAAAAGATAAGGTCTTAACCTTTACGCCAACTTACGGAATGTATAATGTGTCTGCCAACATCAATAATATTGAAGTTATAGAACAACCGTTAATTAACGATTTTCGGATTAATTTAAATCAATTACAACCGTATTTAGATTTTGAAGAAGTTAAAATCATATTTATATGTTCGCCTAATAACCCAACAGGAAACAGTTTAAATCCTGAAGATATTGAATATATTTTGGAAAATTTTAATGGTATCGTGATTGTGGACGAGGCTTATATTGACTTTAGTGCGCAAGCATCTTTTATTAAAAACATTGATAAATACGATAATTTAATTGTTAGTCAAACTTTTAGTAAAGCGTGGGGATTGGCAGGCGTTAGGGTAGGTGTTGCTTATGCAAGCCAAGCTATAATTGCATTTTATAACCGTGTAAAACCACCTTATAATGTCAGTACATTAAACCAAAAAGCGGTTTTAAATAGTTTGAATAACCTAGAGGAAGTCACTCAAAATATTGATACTATTCTTGATGAAAGAGCAAAGTTAAAAGACGCATTAATTAAATTGGATATTGTAAAGAAAATATATCCTACGGATGCTAATTTTTTGTTAGTTGAAGTTGATGATGCAAATAAAACGTATCAATATCTAATAGAAGAGAAAGTAATTATTAGAAATAGAAATACACAAGTTAAAAATTGCATTCGAATAACTGTTGGAACACCTGAAGAAAACAACACATTAATCGAAGCATTAAAAAGAATATAACACGTTTTTCTGAACGTGTTTCAGGATTTCACTACAACAAATAGCACATGAAAAAAGTATTATTTATAGACAGAGACGGAACATTGGTATTAGAGCCACCTGTAGATTATCAATTGGATAGTTTAGAGAAGTTAGAGTATTACCCAAAAGTGTTTCAATATATGGCTAAAATAGCTTCAGAATTGGATTACGAGCTGGTAATGGTTACTAATCAAGATGGTTTAGGAACAGATTCTTTTCCTGAAGACACCTTTTGGCCTGCACAAAATAAAGTGATGACTGCTTTTGAAAAGGAAGGGGTTGTTTTTAGTGATGTTTTTATTGATAAAACATTTCCGCATGAAAATGCAGAAACACGTAAGCCTAGAACAGGGTTATTGACTAAGTATTTTGATCAAGAAAAGTATGATTTAGCAAATAGTTTTGTTTTAGGAGACCGCATTACGGACATGGAATTGGCTAAAAATTTGGGCGCTAAAGGTATCTTTTTGTCTGAAGATCCAGAATTAGGAGCTGACGAAATTGAAACATCTAAACAAGCTATTTTTGATTGTATAGCATTGACAAGCACAGATTGGGAAGCTATCTATGAGTTTTTAAAATTAGAAGATCGTGTTCAAGAAATCACTAGAAACACTAACGAGACTAAGATTTATATCAAATTAAATTTAGATGGTTCTGGAAAAAATGATATTGATACTGGTTTATCCTTTTTTGACCACATGTTAGACCAAATTGGTCGTCATGGAGCAATGGATTTAACAATAAAAGTTGAAGGCGATTTAGAAGTGGACGAGCACCATACGATAGAAGATACGATGATTGCTTTAGGGGAGTTGTTTAATAAAGCTTTAGGTAATAAATTAGGTATTGAGCGTTACGGATTTTGTTTACCAATGGATGACTGTTTAGCGCAAGTAGCAGTTGATTTTGGTGGTAGAAACTGGTTAGAATGGGACGCTGATTTTAAACGAGAGAAAATTGGTGATATGCCAACAGAAATGTTTTTCCATTTATTTAAATCGTTTACCGACGGTGCAAAATGTAACTTAAACATAAAAGCGGAAGGTACTAACGAGCATCATAAAATAGAAGGCATCTTTAAAGCATTTGCTAAAGCTATGAAAATGGCAGTAAAACGCGATTCTAACAAAATGTTTTTACCATCAACTAAAGGGATGTTGTAAATCAGCTATTAGCTGTTAGCCATTTGCTGATAGCGAAAAACGAAAAGCCAAATTATGAAACTAGTAATTATAGACTACGGAGCAGGTAATATAAAAAGTATACAATTTGCGTTTAAACGCTTAGGGTATGATGCTATATTATCTAATAATCCAGAAGAAATCAAAGCAGCAGATAAAGTAATTTTTCCAGGAGTTGGAGAGGCGAGTTCAGCAATGAAAATGCTTAAATCAAGTGGTTTGGATGCTCTAATTCCAACATTAAAACAACCGGTTTTGGGGATTTGCTTAGGCATGCAATTGATGTGTAAATCGTCTGAAGAAGGAAATACAGAAGGTTTAGGTATTTTTGATGTGATTGTTAAGCGTTTTGATAACTCAGTTAAAGTACCGCAAATGGGATGGAATACTATTGCAGATCTAAAGTCTGATTTGTTTAAGGGTGTCAAAAATGAAGAATTTATGTATTCCGTACATAGTTTTTATGCGGAAAACTGTAAAGAAAGCATCGCGACTACTACTTATAGTATTGACTTTGCTTCAGCTTTGCAACACAATAATTTTTATGGTGTACAATTTCATCCCGAAAAAAGTAGTACTGCAGGAGAACAGATATTAAAGAATTTTATTGAATTGTAAACCATAATGTTGTCACCTTGAGCGCAGTCGAAAGGTCGTGAATTAAAATAAAAAGTAAATAAAAAAATAATTTCCACTTTTGTGGGCAAGAGATATGAGAATAATACCAGCAATTGACATTATAGAAGGAAAGTGTGTACGTTTGACTAAAGGAGATTACAATACCACAAAAATCTACAACGAAAACCCATTAGAAGTTGCTAAGCAATTTGAAGATGCAGGAATTGAATACTTACACATGGTAGACTTAGAAGGTGCAAAAGCATCACACGTAGTAAACTATAAAGTCTTAGAGCAAGTCGCGTCTAAAACCAATCTTAAAATCGATTTTGGAGGTGGTTTAAAGTCTGATAACGATATTATAACAGCATTTAACTCAGGAGCAAAACAAATTACAGGAGGAAGTATAGCTGTTAAAAACAGAGATGCTTTTGAAGGTTGGATACGCAAGTACGGTTCTCAAAAAATTATTCTTGGTGCAGATTGTAATAATGAGAAAATTGCAATTAGTGGATGGTTAGAAGAGAGTAGCTTGGAAGTTATTCCGTTTATAAAAGATTACCAAAAACAAGGCATACAATATGTGGTTTGTACGGATATTTCTAAAGATGGCATGTTAGAAGGCCCTTCTATAGAATTGTATAAAAATATTATTGAACAATGTAGTAATGACAGTTCTGGTCAGTCAGTTAAGTTGATTGCATCAGGTGGTGTAACTACCATTGAAGACTTAGAAAAGCTTGCAGAGATTGGATGTGAAGGTGTAATTATAGGAAAAGCACTGTATGAAAACAGAATTACTTTAAAAGAATTAGAACGCTTTTTATAATGTCACTTATTGTGATAAAGAGTAAAAAATGCAATTATAAAGTTACACTGAGCGCAGTCGAAGTGTCTCTCTGACGTATTTCAATACTTATTAAATAGTAGTATAATAATTAATAATAAACCTTGATTTCGAGGACTTAAATATGCTTACAAAACGAATCATACCATGCTTAGACATTAAAGACGGAAGAACCGTTAAAGGTGTCAATTTTGTAAACCTGCGTGATGCAGGAGATCCTGTAGAATTAGCTAAGCAATACGCATTAAAAGGAGCAGACGAATTAGTGTTTTTAGATATTTCAGCAACACTAGAAGGTCGAAAAACCATGATTGATATGGTTTTAAAAGTGGCTGAACATGTTAATATTCCGTTTACGGTTGGCGGTGGTATTTCTTCAATCGCAGATGTTGATGTGTTATTAAAATCTGGTGCTGATAAAGTATCTATCAATTCTTCAGCAGTAAAAAGACCAGAATTAGTTAACGAATTGGCTAATAAGTTTGGTAGCCAATGTGTTGTGGTTGCTATTGATGCAAAACAAATAGATGGTGAATGGATCGTGCATTTGGCTGGCGGAAGTATTCCTACCGAACTAAATTTATTTGATTGGGCAAAAGAAGTTGAAAGTAGAGGAGCAGGAGAGATTTTGTTTACATCTATGAATAACGATGGTACTAAAGCAGGTTTTGCAAATGAAGCATTAGCAAAGTTATCCGAAACATTAAATATTCCGATAATAGCTTCAGGAGGCGCAGGAACAGTACAACATTTTGTTGATACGTTTAAAGATGGTAAGTCTGACGCTGCTTTAGCTGCAAGTGTTTTTCATTTTGGTGAAATAGCAATACAAGATTTAAAAGAAGAATTAAGAGAAAATAATATAGAAGTTAGATTGTAAAACGTTCTACTTAGAGCTAGCAACATTACGTCACTTCGAGTGATTTGTGAAGCATGAGCAAATTGTATCGAGAAGCCTAACAAAAAGAGTTCTCGATACAAAATTGCAGGAAAAGCAATTTTACTCGAACTGACGACACGGAAATAAACGTAACGTCATACTGAACTTGTTTCAGTATCACATAAAGTAAAGCAGAATAGGGAAGTTTGCGCTAAATTAAACAGAGCAAACAACATAACGTCACTTCGAGTGATTTGTGAAGCATGAGCAAATTGTATCGAGAAGTTTTAAAAAAAAAGTTCTAGATGCAAAATTGCAGAAAAAGCAATGTCACTTGAACTGACGACACAGAAATAATTGCAACGTCATACTGAACTTGTTTCAGTATCACATAAAGTAAGACATAAAAAAGT